>Ga0316201_10001393_pt1 | contig 16181 bp, 15 predicted proteins | sample CS6wburrow_MG_FD_204516 | JGI IMG/M metagenome (GOLD analysis project Ga0316201, IMG submission 204516) | Coastal sediment microbial communities from Delaware Bay, Delaware, United States - CS-6 worm burrow | ecosystem: Environmental > Aquatic > Marine > Coastal > Sediment | place: USA... | reverse complement strand
TGCTAACCAGCGTTTCGCGCGTGGATCGTCCCACTCATGCAGTTCAGCGGTTAATTGCAATAACCAGGCCACACCATAAGGTCTCTCGAACGAGCCACGTAAATCGTGACTGACGTACCTGACCTCCTCAGCGACGTTTTCTACCGTAAAACTCTTGTTCAAGGCGGTTTCGGCTGCTGTAGCAAACCCTGCATCCGGATACAGACGCAGTAATCGAGTCAGGAGCCAATGCCCATGTACCGATGAATGCCAGTCAAAGCAACCGTAAAAAACCGGTGTCAGCTCACGCGGCGGTGCGACATCGCTGTCACCAGACAAGACATGGGCTATCTTGTTCGGATATTCCTGGTGGACGCAGGCCAGTGCCAGTCCGGCAAACCGTTCAACCGCCGGTTCAACATCCGCTTGAAGCGGCTGAATGACAAACAGCGCCAGGCAACACAATAAAACTGAATAGAGGCGATCAGACATGATTTTTTCCGTTGATCAGAAAGATAAACAGATCATATCAGCAAACCACAGTGTACTTCCCGCGTGTCTTACTTAACCGTGGCCATACATTCAATTTCCGTTCGCGAACCCAGCGCCAGACCGCTGCTGCCAAGGGCACTGCGGGCTGGTGGATTGGTCGGGAAATAGGTCACATATACCTTGTTCATCTCTGCCCATTCGTTGATGTCGGCCAGGTAAACGGTGCACTTCACAACCTCTGCCATCGAAGACCCGTACTTTTCGAGACTGGCCTTGATGTTTTCCAGCGTTTGCCGGGTTTCTCCGGCAATTCCACCTTCAGCCAATTTGGATGTAGCAGGATCAATGCCAATCTGGCCCGAAAGATACAATACGTGGCCAACACGAACGGCTTCGGAAAACGGTAACTGCATGTCTTCTGATAAAGCATGGTATTCGACTAAAGGCTTGCCAGCGAAAGCGAATTGCGTGAATACCAGGGTTGTAACTGTTAACACTTTCAGAATAAATTTCATTTTTGCTTCCTCATTGATTTAAATTTCACCACGCCGGGCAAACCGGCCAATATGCTCTGCTGCCCTGAATGCCAGTGCCTGAATGGTCATGGTAGGTTGCCCCCTGCCCGAGCTGACAAAACTGGAACCATCGCAAATAAACAGGTTGGATATGTCATGGCTGCGGTGATACCTGTCCACGACGGATGTGGCCGGGTCGTTCCCCATACGGCAGGTACCGAGCAAATGCGCCTGGATCACACCACCTTCAATCGGATCGCGCCAGATCTCTTTTGCACCTGCTGCTTCAAGAATTTCCACTGCGCGATCCTGTAAAAACGCGACCATGGCCAGGTCATCGTCATGATCCATGTAGGTCATGCGCATGGCCGCTCTTCCCTTGTCATCTTTATGTGTTGGATCCAGCGAAATATTGTTTCTCTCCAGCGGCACTGACGTTGTGCTTCCCAGCACCGTCATTTTACGTGTGTAGTAATAGTGCAGCAATTTCTTGAATTCACTTCCCCATTTAGGACTGCCGGGCGGCAAACCCGATTGCGCAAAAAAGATCGGGGTAGAATCCAGGAATGGCCGGGCATCCATTCCGCCACCACCGTAAAACCCCCGTGCCGGGTCGTGTTCGTAAAAATCATGCACGATACGGGTGACCTGCACGCTTTTGAACTCATTCAGCGGTTGTTCAAATGCTGCCTGGGTGGTGCAATGGCCGTTACCCATCAGGTATTTACCCACGATTCCGGAAGAATTTGCCAGACCGTGTGGTGAACGCGAGGACTCGGACAAAAACAGCAATCTTGGTGTTTCTGCTCCATTCGCCGCGAGGATGACAGCCTTGGCCTTCTGGGCCTGTTCCCTGCCCCGGGCATCCAGGTAAAGCACCTCGGTGACGCGTCCAGCGGCATTGGTTTCTATCCGGAACACCGTGGAAAGAGGGCGGATTTCACAACGCCCGGTGGCCTCTGCTATCGGGATCATGGATGCCAATGTGGATGACTTGGCATTCGCTTCACAACCAAAGCCCATACAAAAGCCGCAATGCATACAAGGAGGGCGGCCATTATGCGGTTTTGACAGGATTGCCATCGGTGCCGGTTGCGGGTGTAAACCGATGGCCCTGGCGCCTTTCTCAAACAACACACCGGATGATTTAACCGGTAACGGCGGACAGGGATACGGTTTTGACCGCGGTGCATCAAACGGTCCTGGCTGACCTGAAACACCGCATTCCCATTCCACTTTTGTGTAATAAGGTTCGAGTTCATCGTAGCTGATCGGCCAGTCGGCGAACCCCGTGCCTTGCATCGGCCCAAGCAGGCTCCGTTCCTTGAAATCACTTTCGTGGAACCGCCAGTAATTGCCCGTAAAATGCACACTGCTACCACCCACGCCACGAGAATATAAGGCCGGTGGCGGCCCACCTTGCAGCACCTCGGCGGTCTCCGACTCAAGCTTGCGAAATGTCTGGGGATCACTCCAGGCGGGATGATTCATCATTTCATTCTGGAACATCACGGATACTTCATCATGATTGAAGTCGGCAGCGGTACGATAGGGACCTTGTTCCAGTACCACGACGTTGAAACCGTTGGTACTCAATTCCTTGGCAAGTACGCCGCCAGCGGCGCCCGAACCAATAATGACAAAATCAACCGCTTCCCGGGTGGCGAATATTGGCATGTCATCACGTGTGGTCATGATCATCCCCCCGGGTGTGGGGCTGACCATGCACAGTGGCATCATAATAACCAAAAGGCGGCTGCCAGGCATGCTGATGATCAAAACCAAGCAGATCCCAGCCCGCGTAATCCCGGTTGCCACCATATTTAGGCAGGCAAAACATTCCAAGCAGGGTTAGATAGTGCAATGTGCCAAAAAAATCTGTGTCCTCAAGCTCCTTAAGAAGGACCGTTTGTTGTGCAAATGACAGTTCAGAAAATTGAATATTCTGTTGATGGGCTGATTGTGTTCTTTTTTGTAAATCATCGAGTCCCTGTCTGAGTCCTGGTCCTGCACCACTCATGAAACCACCCAGGGCGGCGTCAATAAAATAAACCACGCCGGTGTCAGTGGCACCGGGCGTCTCATCCGGTGGAATGATTTGATCGACCAACGCAGCAAATTCAATGGCCTCAAGTGGGGTAATATTCTCGTAACCGGCCTGCCCCTCCAGATTCGTTCGCGCTTTCTTGCAACCGGCAAGTATCAGCGATGCGTTGGCAGCCAGCCATACGGCGCCCATGGCCGAACCACCTGTTTTTAAAAAGTCACGACGCGAGTTCCCCGACTCTAACCTTGTGTTTGTCATTTTTTTTCCTCATTTTTTTAGAACGAACGAATCCGGTAATAACTCTCCTACTGTCCAACGTTTATCATCTCCTTCACCGCGGCAGGTGATAATAACGGCATCATCCGCCATCAACTCACTCATCACCTGTCTGCATGCTCCACAAGGTGCGACAACCTCGAAACCCGTGGCAAATATCAGCATGGTATGGGCGGAGCCTGGTTTCACACCCGCGGTAATGGCTGCCGACAGGGCGTTGCGTTCAGCGCATTGCGTCAGGCCGTATGAGGCATTCTCCACGTTGCAACCCGAATAAATATCCCCGTTTTCATCAATCAGGCTGGCCCCGACTTTCACACCACTATACGGTGAATAAGCATTTTCACTTGCCAACCGGGCGGGTGCATAGAGCACTGCCATGGCTTCTTCTGTTTCATTCATGCCTGGTGTTCCGGTTCAAGTACTGCGTCCAGCACAAGTTCAATCACGTCACCAAAGGCATTTTGCCGGGCCGTATGAGATGCCCGTTCACCCGTTGGTATCACGTCACTGACCGAAAGTATGGTCAATGCCCGTCTGCCATGTTGCTGGGCCAGTGCATACAGGGCAGCTGATTCCATATCCAGTGCAAGAATCCCCATCTTCTGGACTTTATCGATAAACGTCTCATCAGGATGATAAAACCAGTCGGAGGCGAATACGTTTCCAATACGGACCTTCTGACCCCTCAGAGACGCTTGTTCACGGACCCGGCTCAACAGTCCGGAATCTGCACCGGCAGCAAAGTCCCAACCCCCAAACCGTTGCCTGTTCATGGCGGAATCCGTACTTGCCGAACTGGCCAGCACCAGATCACCAACCTGCATATCAGCCAGCAGTCCACCACAGGTGCCTACTCGAATGATCTGCTCAACGGCGTAATAATCAAACAGCTCATGGGCGTATATACTGATTGATGGCATACCCATTCCGGAACCCATGATGGAAACAGGCTTACCCTGGTATTTGCCGGTGAAGCCAAGCATATTGCGTACGCTATTGACCAACCTGACATCATCAAGATGATTCATTGCGAGTGCCTGGGCCCTCAATGGGTCACCTGGCATTAAAACGGTTTTGGCGAAATCTCCCCTGGCGGCTTCAATATGTGGTGTTCCGGTCATATCATTCCCCTGTTCAAGGTTTCTGTGTATTCAGCTAAGTTGTCAATATTCAATTTATGGAAAACACTCATACACGGCAGGCAGCGAATCTGTCTTGTGGCCAATGACAAAAGCGTCAACAAGTTCATCGGCAGCCTTTTTCCAGCCTGATTCGTCTGCTGCGTGGATGGTCACCAAGGGGTCACCCTTGTCGACAGGCTCACCTACGAGCCTGAATCCTGATAAGCCTACACGGTGGTCAACGCTGTCTTCAATATGTGTACGACCACCACCCAGGCTAACCACGCTCATGCCAACCGCCCGGGTATCCACAAACTCGATAAATCCTGTATCCCGAGCCAGGACATCCCGCACAACAGGTGCGCATGGCAAATACTTTGCCGGCTTTTCCAGCAGGTCGCCTGGCCCGCCCTGCATATGCACCATGCGTGAAAAATGCTCGGCTGCGAGTCCGGTCCCGATCACCCTGTTCAACATGAACCTGGCCTCCCTCTGGTTTTGAGCCAACCCACCCAGCATCAGCATTTCGACACCAAGGGACATGATGACATCTTCCAGTCTCGAATTGCGGCCGGCGTCGTTGAGAAACCAGATCGCCTCAATGACCTCCAGTGAATTTCCGGCATGATTCGCCAGCGGCTGATTCATGTCTGTTATCAGCGCCTTGCAGGGTAGATCCGCCAATGTTGCCACTTCAACCAGATTGGCTGCCAGATTCCTGGCACTGTTTCGTTCACGCATAAATGCGCCATTGCCCGTCTTGATATCCAGCACCAGGCCATCAAGGCCTTCGGCCAGTTTTTTGGAAAGAATTGAAGCCACGATCAAAGGCATTGAGCCAACCGTGGCGGTTATATCCCGGACGGCATACATGCGGCCATCAGCAGGGGCAAAATCATCACCCTGCCCGCACATGGCCAAACCGGTCTTTCGTACAATTTTGTCGAATGTGTCCTGCTGGAGACGGGTCCTGAAACCGGGAATACTCTCGAGTTTATCCAGGGTGCCGCCGGTATGTCCAAGACCACGTCCGGAAATCATGGGGATATACGCACCACAGGCCGCCAGCATCGGGGCGATGACCAGGCTCACCAGGTCACCGACACCACCGGTGGAATGTTTATCAAGTACGGGGCCGTTGAGGTCCGGCCATTCAAGACACCGTCCCGAATCACGCATGGCCAGGGTCAGAGCATACTGCTCAGTTTTGTTCATACCCTGGATATAAACAGCCATCGTAAACGCACCGATCTGGGCATCACTGACCTTGCCCGCGGCTATGCCATCAATAAATCCCCTGATGGCCTCTGGTGTCAGCTCCTGACCGTCCCGTTTTGTTTTTAAGAGTTCTTCAGGCAACAACATACAAATATGATAACAGCGAACAGGAATATTTATTCAACTTCAGTGCGCACAGCAGTGGATTGCCATTTCTGGTATTCATACGCAGGTGAATGAAGCGACACATGGGCGGGCCGCCGCTGCTGTTTCACTTCATACCCCGGGGGAGTCTGGGGGACGCCTTGAGGGCCGCCTGGCCAGGAGCCCTGGCAGGTGGGCCCCACGGTAGCGAAAGGTCAGGATGGGTTAAAAGAACCAACCATGTCGGAGCTGGCAGCTAAGCTAACCACATTTGGAATAGCCACATGACAAGCAAGTTGCACAGTTGTCCATGACTACAACCGCTTTGGTATGACACTTGTTACATAGTGTTGCCGAGGCCGGGTACCCGGTTTCCTCTCCGGCCGGATCAGCTACCGTTTTTTTTTGAGTACCTTCTACTTCCGCGCGCGTCTGATCAAGAATCAGTTTTTGCTGTTCTGATAGTTCTTCCTTTTCCATCAAACCGATTTTTTGCATATGGTGTGCAATGACATCACCAATCTCGGCAATGATGGAGGGCATGAACCTGCCACCAGGTTTGAAATATCCACCCTTGGGGTCAAATACCGCCTGCAACTCCTCGGCAAGGAAAGTGACATCACCACCTTTACGGAAAACGGCGGACATCAGACGCGTCAATGCCACGATCCACTGGAAATGATCCATGTTCTTGGAGTTGATAAAAATCTCGAACGGCCTGCGCTGCTCATGCTCTGTATTTGAATTGAGGACGATATCATTGATGGTCACGTACATCGCATGATCATCGAGTGGTGTCTTGATTTTATAGGTAGAACCCTCGAGTGACTCCATACCTTCAGGGCGCATGACCTTTTCAGTCATGCGTACGACCTTGGCTGAAGCGCGTGCTTCCTTCTCTTCGGCGGCAAGCTTTTTAGCCGCTGCCTCCTCTTCCGGTTTGACGACCTCGTAGCCGGCAATATTTTTACTGATTTTAATCGTCATTTTTTCTAACCTTCAATTCTTTGACCCAATTTGGGTGCCCCTGAATTCGTTGACAGACTGATGCAGAGACACCTTAAAATTTCCCGTAATAACCCTCTTTCAGAGCGTCAAACAGGTTGGCCGCGGTATGAACCTCGCCATCGTACTCGATCTGTTCATTACCTTTGACTTCAACCACCTCACCGTCATCCAGTACAAACCTGTAGGTCGTATTTGCAAGGTCTTCCTCTTTAACCAGAACACCCTGGAATGCTTCCGGGTTAAAACGGAAAGTCGTGCAACCCTTCAGACCTTTTTCGTGAGCATAGGTATAGATATTCTTAAAGTCTTCATAGGGGTAGTCAGTCGGTACATTGGCGGTCTTGGAAATTGATGAATCAATCCACTTCTGCGCCGCTGCCTGGATGTCCACATGCTCGGTGGGTGTAATGTCATCAGCGGCAACAAATTGTTCCGGTAATCTTGTTCTTTCATCCTGACTACCGGGCATGGCATCCGGGTTGACAAATTCACGGTAAGCCAGCAGTTCATAGCTGAATACCTCTACTTTCTCTTTACTTTTCTTACCTTCCCTTATGACATTTCGGCTGTAATGGTGCGCAAAGCTGGGTTCAATCCCGTTTGAAGCGTTATTGGCCAGAGAAAGAGAAATGGTCCCGGTTGGCGCGATAGATGTGTGGTGGGTAAAACGACCACCCTCTTTCGCCAGAGCTTCTACCAATTCAGGTTCGATCTCCGCAATCTGTTGCATGTAACGGCTGTATTTAGCATGAAGTACTGCACCGCTAACCGTGTCCCCAACCTCGAAACCATCCGCTACCATTTCAGGTCGCTTTCGCAGCATTTCTGCAGTAACCCTGAACGCCTCTTCCATCAAAGGCGCGGGTCCCTTTTCCCTGGAAAGTTCCAGCGATTCCTGCCAGCCAGCGATGGCCATCTCACGGGCAATTTTCTCTGTAAACTCCAGCGACTCCCCGGAACCATACTTCATACCCATTAAGGCCAGGGTCGACCCAAGACCCAAAAAGCCCATGCCATGTCGGCGTTTTCGCTCAATTTCATCACGCTGCTTACCCAAAGGCAAACCATTGATTTCTACTACGTTATCTAGCATTCGGGTAAAAACCCTGATGACTTTTTTGTATTCCGTCCAGTTGAATTCCGCAGCATCGGTAAAGGGTTGGTCTACAAAGCGCGTCAGATTAACTGAACCCAGCAGGCAGGCGCCATAGGGTGGTAAAGGCTGCTCGCCACAAGGGTTGGTTGCGCGGATGTTTTCGCAAAACCAGTTGTTGTTCATCTCGTTGATACGGTCGATCAGGATAAAACCCGGCTCGGCGAAGTCATAGGTCGATGACATGATCATGTCCCACATACGGCGCGCCGGCACTTGCTTGTACACCTTGCAAGCCACCAGGCCATCCTCTCGTGTCACGTAGTCTTCAACCAGGGGCCATTCCCGCCATAGCACCTGTTCCGGATCATCAATGTCCAGTTCGGAGGCCTCCTGTGGCGTTATCGGAAATGCGAGGGACCAGTCGTCATTGTTGGCTACCGCGTGCATAAACTCATCGGTAATTAGCAACGAACAGTTGAACTGACGTAAACGGCCATCCTCCCGCTTGGCACGAATGAATTCCATGGCATCCGGGTGGCCCACTTCAAACGTGGCCATCTGGGCACCCCTTCTTCCACCAGCGGAAGAAACGGTAAAACACATCTTGTCATAGATGTCCATGAAGCTGAGCGGACCCGAGGTGTAGGCGCCGGCACCGGAAACATACGCGCCTTTGGGACGCAGGGTTGAAAACTCATAGCCGATACCACAGCCAGCCTTGAGCGTCAGTCCCGCCTCATGCACTTTATCCAGTATGCCGTTCATGGAATCATTGATGGTTCCAGACACGGTACAGTTAATGGTTGATGTGGCCGGCTTGTGTTCACGTGCCCCTGCATTGGATGTTATCCTCCCCGCGGGTATCGCACCCCGTCGCAATGCCCACAAAAAAGATGCGTAGCACTGTTCACGTAATTCCGGGGTCTTTTCCACCATGGAAATCGCCCTTGCAACCCGTTTGTAGGTGTCATCGATATTTGCATCAATGCTTTCGCCGGTTTTTGACTTCAACCGGTACTTTTTATCCCAGATATCAAGGGACGCTTCCTGGAAAGGAACTGCTTGTATATCAGTGCCTATGGCCTCAACCCGAACACTGCTCATGAATAATCCTATTTAATTGTTTGGTTTTATTTGATAAAAGACACAACTTATTGTGCCTTCCCCGCGCGACCGACACAAGATATTGTGTCTGCAAGGGTGAAAGATACCGACGAACCGGGATAGTGTCAAATGTACTTCAGCGTATGGCCCAATCAGCTGCGCTTATAACAATCATTTATAATTCATTTACTTATAAAGTTTGCGACGTTTTTTCCTTCTACAGCGTCCTTTTAGGGAGTCATGAAAGCGTTGATACATCTGGCTTTCGTTTCGTCGCAAAATTTAAAAAATTTGGAGATTCACTCATGAAACACTATTTAAAACCCGTTTTTACGCTTTTTGTCTTTATTCTCATTACTGCGAACTCGGTGTTTGCAGAAACGGAAATGATCATTGCACTTAAGACCGATGCGTTCGAACTGGCGCAGACCGATATCAGCGCGTTGGCAATTGGCGAAGCCAAGACCATCGAAACCGAAAGTGGAAGCATCATAGACATCCTGCGCACGGCCGATGGCGCAGAAATCTACGTAGATGGTGAGTTGCTGGAAATGGATTTCGATCATGAAGGACTGCATGAAGGACACATGGTAAAGAAACACGTGGAGGTCATCTGTACGGATGACGAAGCCTGTGATGAGCATGTCATCGTCCTGTCCGATGATGTCGATGTATCCAACTGGCCGGTCGAAGAAGGTGAAAATGTTGTCATACACAAAGAAATTGAACTTACGTGTAGCGATGAGGATGAGACGGGGCATTGTGAAGACAAGATGATCTGGGTTTCTGAAGGTGAAGACATTGACCTGGAGAAGATTCACGAGATGCACAATGGCGAACAGGGCCACAAAGTCATCGTGGTCAAGAAGCAAATCAATACCCGCGACTGAGTTCTTCCAATAAGGCGATACCCTGTGCCCTGCCCGGCTGTGTGCCAGGCAGGTCGCTTTGCAGCTGGTACCTGTTAAAATCCCTGATGACAACTCCTGGAAAAGTTTATGCTGCATGTCATCCTCTATCAGCCGGAGATTCCGCCCAATACCGGCAATATCATACGTCTGTGTGCCAATACAGGCGCCAGTCTGCATCTCGTGGGGCCTCTCGGGTTCCAACTGGATCATACCCGTGTCAAACGGGCGGGTCTGGACTACGCCGAAATGGCGAGGGTTTATGAGTATGTGAGTTGGGAGGCCTTCAGGATCAAACACCCTGCCATAAAAAACTGGGCATTCAGTACCCGTGGGCAAAAACCCTACAATCAGGCTGAGTTCCAATTGGGTGATGGCCTCTTGTTCGGACCGGAAACACGCGGTCTGCCGGACTCGATACTGGCCGAAACGGGTGTCGAAAACTGTCTGCATCTGCCCATGGCTGATTGCTCGCGCAGTCTTAACCTGTCCAATACGGTCGCAGTGGGTTTATACGAAGCATGGAGACAGACCGGGTATACAGCACTGGCTTGACCCTCAAACTCGCTCAGGCCACTGCCCTGGTAGTTCTGAGTGGACCCGCAGCGGCCTGTGTTCCATCAAGGTAAAGGGCCTGAATACAAAAGTCAGCTATTCGCCGTGTTCCGCTTTTTGCTCTCTGGCCAAAAGACGCGCAACCCCCTCAACAGGGTCCCAGCCTTTGTGAATAATACCGTTGACCTGTTCAGAAATAGGCATATTGATATCAAGCTTCTGTGACAAACGCTGAACTTCGGCGGAACTTTTTATGCCCTCAACCACCTGACCGATTTCTTCCACTGCCTGTTCAACGGTTTTCCCCGCCCCCAGCTTGAGGCCAAGTTGGCGGTTACGTGACAGGTCACCGGTACAGGTCAATATCAAATCGCCCGCCCCTGCCAGACCCATGAGTGTTTCCGGCCTGGCATTCAACGCGGCACCAAGACGCATCATTTCCGCCAGACCCCTGGTAATCAAGGCAGCCCTGGCGTTGTCACCGAGTTTCATTCCATCGCATATGCCGGTGGCCACCGCCATGACGTTTTTCACAGCCCCGCCGAGTTCGGCGCCAATCATGTCGTCGCTGGTGTAGGCTCTAAAACGTCCACCATGCAAGGCATTGGCCATCACCTTTGTGAACGCATCGTCAGAACCTGCCACTGTCACTGCGGTGGGCAGGTTCATGGCAACCTCCTTCGCGAAAGAAGGGCCGGTTACAATCGCCTGCGCGGTACCCTCCGGCAGCAATTGAGTCGCAACTTCATGCAATAACCTGCCACTACCGGGTTCAAAACCCTTGCAGGCCCACGCGACACCCTGACCGGGTACCAGGACTTCCCGGATCGTCGCTATGATGGAAGCAAAGGCATGACTCGGTGTTACCAGAAGTACGTGGTCCGCTGCTTTGACCGCAGCAAGCAGGTCATCTTGCACATCAATGGAGACCGGTATCTCGATACCCGGCAAATAGCGATCATTCCGGCGTGTCGCGCGAATCTTTGACAGGTTTTCTGTATCACGATCCCAAAGGATCGTGTGGGAACCACTGCGATCCAACTGCAAGGCCAGGCCGGTTCCCCAGGAACCGGCGCCCAGCACTGCAATAACAGGGGCCTTTGCCATGAGCAATCAGGCGTTACCCTGAATCTCCATGTCTTGAGGCGCATTTTGCTGCGCCTGTGCTTCCTGTAAACGCTGTGCATAGATCTGGTCAAAATTGATCGGTTGTAATACCAGCGGTGGGAAACCACCATCGGCCACCAGGTCGGTGATCGACCTGCGCGCATACGGAAACAGGGTATGTGGACAAAGCGTATTCAGTGCAGCATGGGTCGCCTGTTCATTCAGGCCCATGATGGAAAAAATACCGGCCTGCTGAACTTCGGCAAGATAAGCCGTTTTTTCACCCAGTGTGGCTGTCACGGTCACTGTCAATACAACTTCATGAACACCTTCGGCAAGATTTTCAACCCGTTGGGCGAGGTTCAATTTAATCTCAACTTGTCCGTCTTCCTGGAAAACCTGAGGTGCGTTCGGAATTTCGAATGAAACATCCTTTACATACATTTTCTGGAGTTGAAATTGCGCTTGCTGCTCCTGCTGTTCTGCAGCTACTTCCGGGTTTTGTTCTTCTGCCATGATCCTGTTTCTCTGTTGGTCTGAATATGAAATGCCATCCACATTTTGCGTATGACAAGGGAAAATTATCTCATTACACGTACCATGTCGCAATTAATGACGATACGGTAAACCAGCCATCCGCGTATGCAGACAGTTCAAAACTTACTTTTTTGTCAGCGGATACTGATCCGCTTTCCATTGGGCGGTACCCCCTTTAAGGACCGCCACATCAACCGCACCTGTCTTGACCAGCTTTGCCGCCGCCTGGTGCGCGGTCACACCATTTTTACACACCACCAGTATGGGGCCGGACTTCATTTTTTCAATCTCCGGATCCTGGTTACTGAAGCGGGATAGTGCAATATGTTTTGCGCCGTCCAGGTGGCCATTCGAAAAATCTGCCGCCGCGGAAATGTCGACGATGGATGTGTTTCCCTGGTTAATTTTTTGCACCGCCTGGACCGGGGTCAGTTCTGCGTATCCCCGTGTAAAGCGGCTTATTTCAGTCCAGATAAGCAACAGTAATACAGCGGCAAAACCAGCCACAAGCATCCCATGATTACCTGCAAATTCTATCAATTGTTCCAAGTCCTGATCTCCTGACGTCCAACCGGTCTCATTCACCGGCAGTGCCCTTGTTATACATACAGCCCGCGTCGCGCATCGGAATTCTGGACCCCGGTAATATTCGTCAACCGGCTTTCCGCAATAGACTGCGATTAACCCTTGGTTGTGAAATAATAGGTAACGCTTGCGATTATCTGTGTCCATAGTTGTGGCTCAAGTATAAATTTGCAAGAGTCTCCCGCACAATTACGATGAAATTCACCATGGAAGCCGTATGAACAATAATAAAACAAACGCAGATCAAAGCCAGGCAATAGCCGGACCACTGGTCCTGATGATATTGGACGGCTGGGGTCAGCGGCATGATGCCGAAGACAATGCCATTAGCCAGGCATCGACACCGAACTGGGACCAATTACAGCAATCCTGTTGCCGCACAAACATCGAAACCTCTGGCAAGTCTGTTGGGCTTCCGGCCGGCCAGATGGGAAATTCTGAAGTCGGGCATATGAATATCGGTGCCGGGCGTGTTGTATTTCAGGATTTCACCCGGATCAGCAATGCCATTGAAGACGGAAGCTTTACCACGAACCAGGAACTGATCAAGGCCATTGACGCCAGCCGGAACAATGCCTCGACACTGCACATTATGGGTTTGCTGTCACCCGGTGGTGTACACAGCCACGAAGACCATTTCCTGGCAATGACGGAAATGGCTGCGGCCTTGGGTGCGCACAAAATCTGTGTACACGCCTTCCTCGACGGACGCGATACGCCACCACGCAGCGCCGGGCCTTCCATTCAAACAATGCAGGATGCCCTTGACCGGCTCCCCACTGCCAGCTTTGCCACTGTGTGTGGCCGATATTATGCAATGGACCGTGACCAACGATGGGACAGGGTTGAGAAAGCCTGGGATGCCCTGGTAGACGGCAAGGGCATGTTCAACACCGGTCATGCCATGGATGCACTCGCCTCCGCCTATGAGAGAAATGAAGGCGACGAGTTTGTCAGCCCAACGGTCATAGGAAAGTACGCGGGTATCGCTGAGAATGACGCCGTTATTTTCGTCAACTTCAGAGCCGACCGGGCACGGGAACTCAGCCAGGCGTTCGTCCAGTCAGACTTCGATGGTTTCAAGCGCAATCCGCCAGCGCTCTCTGCTTTTGTCTGTATGACCGAATACCTGGACAGTCTGCCTGCCGGGGTTGCATTCCCCCCGGAACCACTGGAGGGTTTGCTGGGTGAGTGTCTCGCCGAAAACGGCTTATCCCAGCTACGGATCGCGGAGACCGAAAAATACGCCCATGTAACATTTTTTTTCAATGGTGGCGAAGAAAAACCCTGCAGCGGAGAACAACGACTGCTGGTACCATCACCGGATGTCGCCACTTATGACCTGCAACCCGAAATGAGTATTAAAAAACTGTCAGTTGAACTGGAACGGGCTATCCGCAGCAAAGAATTTGACGTCATTATCTGCAATGTGGCCAATCCTGATATGGTCGGTCACACCGGCATCATGAAAGCTGCTATTGCAGCGGTCGAAGCGGTCGATGGCTGCCTGGGAACTGTATCCAAAGCGATTCGTTCGGTTTCCGGTGAGTTACTTGTCACTGCCGACCATGGAAATATCGAACAGATGAAAGATCCGGATTCGGGTCAGAGCCACACTGCACATACTACCAACCCTGTTCCATTGGTCTACTGCGGCCGCCGGGCAAAAACGACGCATGGCGGCTCGCTCAGAGATATTGCGCCCACCATGCTATACCTGCTTGGTATTACACCTCCCGGGCAAATGACTGGCCAGAGCCTATTCGAACTCATCGACGATGCAGGCGCGGTAAGCTGATCATACGGTGGTTTGCAGGCTAATCATAACGCTTGGTATCGCCTTTGGACTGTTACTGGGTAGTGCCACCGGCATGACCGCGAATGAGGTATCACAAGCAGAGGCCAAGTCCCGGCTTCAACAGCTAAAAACTGAGATCAGCCGTTTAAAGAGAGAGCTTGAACAGAGCCGCAGCAAACTCTCTCGCGAGCAAAAAGCGCTCAAAGCTGCGGACCTGGATATCCAGGCCAATGTTTTACAATCCCGGGAACTGGAGTCAGAGAGGCAGGTGCATGTACAAAAGTTATCCGTTCTTGAGGCGGAGCGACAGGATTATTTGCACAATCTCAGAGATCGCAACGATGCCCTGGCAGAGCAGATCATGGCGGCCTATCGTCTTGGCAGACAATCGAGGTTAAAGCTTATTCTTAACCAGGATAGTCCTGCGCTTTTGTCGAGAACACTGGCGTATTACGACTATTTCAGTCGCTCCCAGGCTTCACAGATTTCAGAATTAAAACAGGTTCTGCTGGCGCTGGACCAGATGCAGGAAAAAATTAATGCGGAACTGTCTATGCTCAAGGAGGTTCAAAAGAGCCAGCAGGCCATACTGGATGAAATGACGATACAAAGAAATGAGCGCCAGGACATCATTGATGTCTTATCAAACCAGATCGGATCTGATGAAGCACGGCTGACTCAATTGCATCAGGACAGGAAGGACCTTGAGACACTGCTGGAGAGGCTGTCGGATGTACTATCAGATATTCCGGCCGACCTGGGTAAACGACTGGCTCCTGCAGATTTGAAAGGAAAAATGTCAATGCCGGTGAGTGGTCGTGTAAGACATGCCTACGGACAAGCCAGAACTGCCGGCATGCGCTGGCAAGGTTGGTTGATTGCAGCAGATAATGGAAGTGAAGTCAGGGCCATCGCTCATGGACGCGTGGCTTATTCCGACTGGCTCAGGGGCTATGGGTTGTTAATGATCATTGATCATGGTGATGGATTTATGAGTTTGTATGCAAACAATGAGAGTCTCTTACATGAAGTCGGGGACTGGGTGGAACCGGGTACTTTGATCAGTACGGTTGGAAGCAGTCCGCGCAACGGGACCGGGCTTTATTTTGAAATTCGAAAAAACGGCAAGGCACTTGACCCTGCAGTATGGTTAAAACGGTGATAACAAAATCATGAGACAGACCTTTAAACGATTGATACTGGCACTTTTACTGACATCAACGCAGCTGCCAGCAAATGATCTTGAAAAGACAGACCCAAGTGCACAACTGACACTGGATGATTTGCGCACCTTTACCGACGTCTTCAACCAGATTCGCAGTAACTTTGTCGAAGAAATAGATGACCATACGCTGTTGAATGCTGCCATTCGGGGAATGCTTTCGGAACTGGATCCCCATTCGTCCTACATGGAGGCTGATGAGTATCGCAATCTGGACAATGATTCACGCGGACGTTACAGCGGCATAGGTGTTGAATTAACTGTCAGGGACAAGCGTGTTGAGGTGATGGCAGTCATGGAAAACGGCGCTGCAATGAAAGCCGGTGTGGTCGTTGGCGATATCATCACTTCGATCGACCGAAATAATCTGCGCGGCCGGAACCTGCAGACAGCCATTGACAGTCTGCGCGGCGAGGCGGGCTCCACGGTTGAAATCAGTGTCGAACATCGAAACGGTGAAGTCTCG
>Ga0316201_10001392_pt1 | contig 16183 bp, 10 predicted proteins | sample CS6wburrow_MG_FD_204516 | JGI IMG/M metagenome (GOLD analysis project Ga0316201, IMG submission 204516) | Coastal sediment microbial communities from Delaware Bay, Delaware, United States - CS-6 worm burrow | ecosystem: Environmental > Aquatic > Marine > Coastal > Sediment | place: USA... | reverse complement strand
GGTGGAACCGTGTTTACTCTGGTTACCCTTCTGATCCGGGGAATCGTCATCCCTCTTTGCATTTATCTGGCCATCAAGAAAGTTGCCATCCGCCGGGAGGTCGAGCCCATCGTCGGCTATCATGCGTCTCTTCTGGTCGGTTTGATCCTTATCGTGGCTGCGACTTTCGTCAGCCCAAAATTCAATTTGCCCCAGACCAGCGGCAACGCCCTGTTGCTTCCGACCGCCATTACACTCCTGGCAGCGGGCATGTTTCTGCTCATGGCCCGGCGCAATGCGATTGCCATGGTTCTCGGTTATATCGTGATGGAAAACGGCATTTACCTGGTAGGCACCAGCTTTTCTGTTCGCGCCCGCCATATCGTGGAATTCGGCATCCTTCTGGACGTATTGGCCGGGGTCATGATAATGGCCGTCATTTTGCAGAATATCAAACAGGCCTTCGATGATGTGGACACGGCACTTCTTAGAACCTTAAAGGAATAGGTGCGTTTCTCATGGTTGAACTTGTATTTTTGACCCCGTTTTTAACTGGTGTCATTGCCTTTTTCCTCCCGCGAACATACGGACGGCTGCTGCTGGTGATCACCGGGTCCATCCACCTGTTGTTGTCCATTTTGCTGTGGATCCGCCGACCGACAGCGCTGTTTTCAGATTACTTTGCCGTGACACCCGAGGGGCTCTTGTCGTTGCTGGTCATTTCACTGCTGTTTTTCCTGATTTCCATCTATACGATTGCTTATCTCAAGGAAGCCGATATCCGGTCGGAAAATATTTTCACCGGCTCGATGTTGCTCTTTTTATCCACCATGACAATGGTCACCCTCTCGGACCATATCATGGTCATGTGGATTGCCATCGAGGCCACCACATTGGCCAGTGCGCCGTTGATTTACACCCACCGCTCGGCCGCATCCCTTGAAGCCACCTGGAAGTATGTCTTGATCTGCTCGGTGGGAATCGCCCTGGCTCTTTTAGGCTCGGTGCTGATTGACTTTTCCATGGAAGTGGGCGGGGTGGATGTTCCGGTGGCCTTCTCTTCGCTGACTGAAGTGGCCCCGCGCCTCGATCCGTTGTGGCTGAAAACCGGTTTTGTATTTATCCTGGTGGGCTACGGTACCAAGATGGGACTGGCCCCGATGCACACCTGGCTGCCCGACGCGCACAGTGAAGCCCCCAGTCCGGCATCGGCCCTATTGTCAGGCGTGCTGCTCAACTGTGCTTACCTGGGGATATTCAAAACCAATAAAATCATGCAGGCTGCGGGACTGGAAAATTTCTCCGGTAGCATTCTGATCGTCTTCGGCCTGGCATCCATGCTGGCCGCGGCCACATTTATCATCCGGCAGAACGAGTACAAACGCCTGTTGGCCTATTCGAGCATTGAAAACATGGGGATCATTGCCTTCGGGACCGGGATCGGCGGGATTGGGGCCTATGGCGCCGTGCTGTGTCTGATTCATCACAGCCTGATCAAATCGGCCCTGTTTCTCTCATCCGGAAATATCCTTCTGGGATACGGCAGCCGTCTGATAGAAAACACCGGAAATCTTGCCAAGCGAATGCCCAAGACGTTTGTAGCGTTTTTCAGCGGATTTGTCGGCATCGCCGGCCTGCCGCCGTTCGGGATTTTTCTGGGCGAACTGTTCATTATTCTCGGCGCCTTTCGATCCGGACACTATTGGGGGGTGGGACTGTTTATTCTGAGCATCTGCGTGATTTTTGCCGGTTTTGCCAACCATGTCATGCAGATGGCCTTCAGCGACACCGAGGTCGAGATTCAAACGGAAGAAATATCCCCTATGGTCTGGCCCCAGTTCGCACTGCTCTTTACCTCTGTGGTGCTCTTTTTCTGGATGCCGGGCACGCTGTACCAAACGATACTCAACGCATTGAATGCTATCGGTCCATGATATTGATGGCTCACGCAAACAAAACATTTTCAGCGGGGCTGATTATCAGCCTGCAGTCAACATATTGATAGAATCGTGTTAGGTGACACCAATGCATAAGGGTTTGTTACAGGTCGGTAATGGGGAAGCAGTGGAGAAAGACCGCATCCCGCATCTGGATTTCGATAACTTTCGTAGCCAGGCGCTGGAGGTGGTCGAAGGCGGGGGCAACGTCGTCCAATATTTTGCCTACCAGGACGGTTCCGCGGTCAAACTGTTGGCGGTGCTCAGGACCGATCAGCTGCTGGTTGCCGGATGCGATGCGCCGGATGCCTATCCGGCCATGACGTTGCAGTGCGAACCGTTCCATATGTTTGAACGCGAAATTGCCGAACAGTTCGGCATTCGGCCCGAGGGGCATCCCTGGTTGAAGATGGTGCGCTATCACGCCAATGACGCCGGCAAACCGGATGTTTTCGGTAACGACTACAGCCAAGACATCCCCGGTCGGTACGATTACTATGCCGTGAAAGGCGATGAAATCCATGAAGTGGCGGTGGGACCGGTGCATGCCGGCGTTATCGAGCCCGGTCAATTCCGGTTCAATTGCATTGGAGAGCGTGTGCTGCACCTGGAAATTCAGCTGGGATACCAGCACCGTGGGGTCGAAAAACTGTTGCTCAACGCCGACGCCAAGCGACGGCCCATTTTGTCCGAGGGCATCGCCGGTGATACCGCCATTGCACACAGCGTGTGCATGGCCCAGGCGGTTGAGGCGTTGACCGCGGTCCAACCCGATACCGGGGCGGACATCATTCGGTTGATTGCATTGGAGCTGGAACGGATTGCCAACCACGTCGGAGACCTGGGCGCTCTGAGTGGAGATGTCGCCTTTTTGCCGCCGGCCAACTACTTCGGCCGGATGCGCGGTGATTTCCTCAACATGACACTGTGGATGTGCGGCAACCGCTTCGGCAAAGGGCTGGTGCGGCCCGGTGGGGTCCGCTTCCCCCTGACCGACGAAGATCGCAGCACGCTGATGGCGCGCCTGAGCGAACTCAAACCCCAGGTCGCGCATGTGATCGACCTTCTGTTTTCCACTTCCAGTGTTCGATCGCGGTTCGAGGACTGCGGAACGGTCAGCACGGCGGCGGCGGAGAAATTGGGACTGGTGGGGCCGGCCGGTAGGGCGTGCGGAATTCCGTACGATGTCCGGCGCTGTTTCCCCTCCGGGCACTATGGGCAGCAGTATATCCCCGAGAATGCCAAATCCACCGGCGACGTGTATGCCCGGGCCATGATCCGGGCTGACGAGGTAATTCAATCGATCGAGATGATTCAGTCCTGGTTGAGCGAACCGATCGACACGGTGTGTGTCGAAGCCTTCGACGCGGCTTTGGCGCCGTCTTCTTTTGTGGTGGCGATCAACGAAGCGTGGCGCGGCGAACTGTCGCACTGCGTGTTGACCGATACGGCGGGCGGTGTCCTGCGATACAAGGTCAAGGATCCTTCCTTTCATAACTGGAACGGACTGGCCATGTCCCTGCGCGATACCGGAATTTCCGATTTTCCGCTCAATAACAAGAGCTACAATCTGTCATATTGTGGATTCGATCTCTAATAATCATCGATAAACCACAGTTTTGCTGGGGAGATTCCCAAAGTTTAGACAGTTCCAGGAGTTAACAAATACCTTAGACGATGATTATTATGAAATAATAAAAAACAGATAGAGATTTGGTGTTAATGGGGCAGATCCAGTTTAGCACTATAGTTATTACAGCTGGCAAGTTCGATAATACATTCCTTTAACAAATAACATTCAATGACCGGCGGTTACCCGAAATAATGGATTTAAAGATCGCTTTGAGCGGTCCGCAATCCTTTCTTCAGGCTTTGCCGGAGGTCATTGAATATCGGTTAGCGTTCACAGGGCACCCCATCGGCTGTGTTGTCGGACGCTTGAAGGATAAAGGACGTCTGCGCACCCGACGCCTTGCATCTGCGGTACCCAGTATAAACGCTACTGTTAGTTGGGTTTCAACACATCGGACGTTGCTAACCCTTTCAACGGTTAAAATCAGAGTATGTGGGATCCGATGAAACCGAACAGCCATCAATCCGACGAACGGTAAAAGTGAAACGACCATGCTCAAAGCACTGAAAAACAGGTTTGAACAGGGATACAGAACCAGCGCGTATCCCAAAAAGAAAATCGAATTACCGGCCCGCTATCGCGGTTTGCCGCAGGTTCACAAGGAGGTGCCCGAAGAGCTGGCCGCCAAATGCGCGGCGGCTTGTCCCCAGGACGCCATCAATGCCGAGCGCAAACGGATCGATCTGGGACGTTGCGTATTCTGCGGCACGTGCGAGCGCCTTTCCGAAGGCCGGTTCGTTTCCTTTACCCGAAATTTTGAAATCGCGGTTGCCGAAAAAGAGCATTTGATGACCGACGGCGCACTGCCCTTATTGGCCGATCATTCCCGGCAGCACTTCAAAAAGCTATTTGGCCGCTCTCTGCAGCTGCGCCAGGTATCGGCTGCCGGCTGCAACGCCTGTGAAGCCGATTTGAACGTTCTGGCTACCCCGTTCTTCGATCTGGCCCGTTTCGGAATCAATTTCGTGGCCTCACCGCGCCATGCCGACGCTATCGTCGTTACCGGTCCCGTCTCCGTCAATATGAAAACGGCACTGCTTCAAACCTATGAAGCCGTGCCGTCCCCCAAAGCGGTCATTGCCGTGGGCAGCTGCCCACTCAGCGGTGGTCCTTTCAGAGGCAGCCCGGAAATCGCCTCCGGTTTGGACAGCCTACTGCCGGTTGATTTGTATATTCCCGGGTGCCCCCCGCACCCGCTGACCAATCTGCATGCCTTGCTGACTTTTTTCAAATAAACAAAAATCCGCACCGATCCAACGCCCAAAATTGCCAGCTCATTTTTTTGCGAACCCTTACGGCCGGATGTCGATGGTCGGGTAGACGCCCTTTTTCAGGCCGAGTGGATGGGGTTGTATGATATTGTAGGCGATGTGTTGAATTTTCTGGGCATGGCCCCTGTTCTTCTTGCCGTCGAAGTAGGCGCCGTTGGCTTCGAGGATGTGGTCGATACGGTGTTGAAAAACCTCGACGAAAGCTTTGCCGCTGCCTTCAAAGACCATGGCGCCCAGTTTGAGTTTGTCTTTCACCTTGTTAAGGTCTTCTAATGCGATGCTGTGTTCTTTCAGATCCTCAGGCCTTCTGATCAACCCCCAGATCAGATGGCCCGAAGGAATCGTCAGGGACGCTTGCATATCGATAATGGTGTGCGGCATGACGATAACGCCTTCGCCGACTTTCAACGGAAACTCGAAAGTGCCCCGCAAGAATGAATTAAAACCGACAAAAACATTTTTTTCCAGCACAACATCGATCAGTTTGGCTCCGTGGGCGGTCACGTTGTTGCCCATCAGCTTCGAATCGATAATGTAGCAGTGCTCCTGGGCGTTCGCCCCTTTGCCGAGGACGGAGCTTTCGATATAGGCGTGCTGGGCGATAAGAACGTTTTCGGCGATGCGAGTCTTGGGTTTGACAACGGCGTAACGGCTCAGAGAAGTGCTTTTAGGAACAGGTAAGGGGTTTGTAAGGTGAACCACGTTGAAGACGTCCTGAAAATCCTCCTTACGGCTTTCGAGAAAATCGATGAAAATTCCGGTGGGGCGGCGATCGGGATGGAAGTCGATGTATTTTTTCAGCTCCTTTTCGGGAAAATTGTATTTGAAATCAAATTGATCCTCGGCCTTGATCCAGATCTGACCGGAGGCGATCTGTTCACGCCAGAGTTCACCGACCTGAAGGTAAGCGAACGTCCCCACAGAACAGCCGTGAAGGCTGGTCAGGTCGATCGTGCTGAAGGGATTGAGGAAACAGCCCTCGATCCAGGACCCATGGATGTTCACATACGCCGCCGAGGCCGAGTTCTTGATTAGAAACAGCTCCGGGTTTTCGGGGTTGTGCGAGCAGTTGTGAACCAGGGTCTTGATCAGAAAGCTGTCCTTGATCAGAATCATTTCGTCGTGATCGAGCGGGATATCGGTTCCCTCGAAATGCAACGTGTCACCGCGAGATTTGAGCTCGTCACCGCGGATGTCGCATTTGTACAGGATCGAGTTTTCGACCTTGCACTGTCCCAGCATGTTGCTTCCGGCGAGGTTCGAGTAATTGAATTGATAGTGCAGCGGGTGGTGATGCGTGATGCCGTAAAGGGCATAATATTTGATCATCTTGGTCAGCGGAACATAGTACTTGAGGAATCCCGGGACATCGAAATCGAAATGTCTTAGATTGACGTCCACCCTTTGAATAATTCGATCGCGCAGTTTTTCGAGTTGTTTCATCCTTCCTCCCTATCAAGAGCCTAAAAGTTTCTAATATGTGGAGCTGAACAATACACGAACCGCTCCTCAAACCGGCCCCGCTCGGTTTGAGGAGCGGTTTTATTTTTTTACCGCTTTGGCGTCATTTTATTTAAAGTGAAAAAATCTATTTAATGCGTGATACGCGTCCAACTTTTTAACCGCTCAAGGTTGTGGGCATCCCCATCAGCGGCCACAGGATGAACACGGCGAATCCCACCACGATCATCAGTATAATGCTCGCCGGAATGCCGTACAGAAAAAATTCGCCGGTGGTGAACTGTCTCGAATCATAAGCAATCGCGTTTGGCGCCGCACCCACGAGGAGCAGAAACGGCATACCGGCGACGACCAGGGAAGCGAACAAGATCACTTCAGCGGCTACACCGAGATAAGGGGCGATGACGAGCGCCACGGGGAGCGAAATCGCAATGGCCGCCACATTCATGATGAAGTTGGTCATCATCATGACAAAGAAGGCGATGCTCATCACAAACACGAACCAGTTGGACTCCTTGAACATCGTCAGCCAGTTGACGGCCATCCATTTGGCGGCCCCGGTTTCCCACAGGCAGAATCCGATGCTCATGGCCCCGGCGAACAGCAGGATGATGTTCCAGGGTATTTCTTCCAGGTCCTCCAGGTCCATGATGCCGGTAATGAAAAACAGGATCGTTGAAATCAGGATGATGGCGGTCTTGTCGATCGGCTTCAGAATCGGAACGAACGACCGCAGGGACATCACGATAATACAGCCAAAGACGATGGCGGCGGCGGTGATTTCACTGCGGGTGATGGGCCCGAGCTCCGAATTGAGCTTTTTGGCTTTATCTCTGAGACCGGGTATCCGGTCTTTTTCGGGTTTGAAGAAGACCATAAAGAATCCCCACAGGAGAAACGTCATCAGCCATCCGATGGGGAACATGTAATACGACAGCTGAAAGAAGCTGATATCCTGGCTCATGATGTCTTTGAAAAACCCCAATGCCACGGCGCCTCGCGCCGCCCCCAGCAGGGTCACGATGCTGCCGGCACCGGCGACATAGGCCATGCCGATAAACAATCCCTTGCCGAACTTGGTTGGTTTGTCACCCTCGCCATACAGGGCGTATATCGAAATCAGCAGTGGATAAATGGTGGCGGCCACGGCAGTGTGAGCCATGATGTGGGTGAGGGCGGAGGTGACAATGAAAGCCCCCAGGTAAATCATACTCGTTTTTTCACCGACAATGGCCAACATCTTGTAGGCCAGTCGTTTGGTCAGTCCGGTTTTGGTGAACACCAGGCCGATCATGATCGAGGCAAAAATGAACATGACCGAGGGGTCCATGAAATCCTTGAACGCTTCCTTGGCCGGCCGGATCAGGAAAAGCGCTTGCAAAACACCGATCGCCAGGCTGGTCACGCCGATGGGAACCACTTCGAATACCCACCAGGTACCTGCCAGCAAAAAGACCGCCAGAGCGCCCTTGGCTTCGCGGCTCAGAGGGAAGTGCTTGCCCATGGGATCGATGGCGTCGGGCCATGCCGGTGACAGGTAAACCACTGAAAAGAGCAAAATACCGATGGACAGAAATATGAGTTTGCGCCAGTTGACAGCATTAACCTGATCGCTTGCTACAGCATCGATAGCCATTCAACTCCTCCTTACATTTGACCATTTTGTCGATATCATCAGCCCGTTATAAACGTCATTCCTTTTCGTCGAAGCACTCTTTCATGGAATGGAAAATGGCGGCAAACACGTCGGTCAGCCTGAGGATGCCGATGATTTCCTCTTTCCTAGTCACCAAAAGGGACTGGTGATGACCGAGCACTAAAAGGTGAATCGCCACATCGAGAGAGGCCTCCGCGTCGATAAACTCTCCTTCGGTGGGTTTGTGCATGTATTTGTAAACCTTCTGCTGGCCGGACTTTTCACACAGCTGTTCGAGGGGCTGATCAAAAAGGTGGTAATTTTCGATCATCGACTCGACAAAGCGCTTGCTAAAGCCTAAATGGGAGACGGCCGAACTTTTCGACTTCATATCCTCATATGTGGGCTCCAGTGAACGCAGTATGTCGAGCTGTCCCAGTTTCCCGACGATACGCCCGTTCTTGTCCTCCACCAGCACGGCCCGATGCCGGTATCGTGTTTGATCGAATTCCTGTTGGGCTTCCTCGAGAGCCTTGACAGCTTCGTAAATCGTGTCATTCTTTTTAATTACCGCATATTCATCCCGCGGCACCATCAGGTCTTTTACCAGGTAACGTTTCAATTGCAGCCTCCTCTATTTTTCACTCTCATCTGGTTTTTCGATTTGTCACTTTGACCGGAAGCGTCATTTTGATTCTAACCGGTTATGGCAATCGACGAATGGCGGGAGCCCTCCCTGCAGAGACAATTGCCCGACCCGGAGTCTGTCTGTTGCAAAATAACGTGTAATATTAAATAGTTCAGTAATAACCAAATTAAAACATTTACGCTATTTGCGGCAATAAATCAAGATTTAAATGGCAGGGAGAAAGAAGAGCTCGACTTGTCTGACAAGCGGGCGGATAAGGGCAGTTCGCAAAACGCTCGGTGCATGCAGCCGTGTCCGGCAGTGCTGTGCGGTAGCTCTAACCAAAATTGAGCGATTTTCAAGTTTGCCGCAGGTACAAGGAAAATGTCGTACCGCTATAGTCTGCTATGCAGGACGGCATTTGACGCCGTAGATGCGGTGAAATTGGAAATCCCGCAAGGGTTTTATATTTTCGAAAGTCAAATTGGCAGAATTCCTTGCCAGTACTTTTAATTTTGTCATTTCGAAAATATGAAACGCTCAACTTGGGTTTAAGTTACTCGCGCGCTTGGGTTCGGATCGAAGACATGGCAGGATCAGCGCCTGTCTCTGCGGGCAGGCGTATTCGCGCTTAGATTGCAATGGGAATGGATGCAGAGGGTTCAACCAGCAGCGGATAGTACCGGTTTTATTTTCAGAACGGCTTCTTTTAGGAAGTGAAATGCATTTTCTCCACTGATGGGTGCTTTTTCTTCGCCAGCGGCGACGCGCTTATAATATTTTACACTTTCCTTGTCGCCCGCGCTGATGGGCTTATCGATGACGCTCATCGTGTTGTCTGCTAAACTGTAAAGCGCCGCCGGGCCGAAAACCAATTCGTCGTTTTCTTTCTTTTCCAGTGCTCCTCTGACGTGATGATGGCGCACCGAAAAAATCTTTGGCGGCGGTTGATAGCCGAGCAGTTCGGTAAACATATCGAGAACTTCAACGACGCCTTCGGAGTAGCGGCTTTCCAAAGACGCCACGCCATCGATAGCGATATCGGCGATGTCGGATGAATTGAACGACAGGTCGAGCGTTGCAATACAGGCCTGCTGGACTTGTCTTACCGATGATTCCTTTTTGGTGACGACAACATCCTTGTCATTTAAAATTTTAACGATATTGCGGATGCTGACCATATCCTTCAGGTAGGGGCTTTTGCGTATGACCACATCCTCGACCGTGGTGTCGTAGATGGTCAGGTCGTTGTCGAGGACCAGGATAGGGCCCTTGGTTGCGGCCGCATCCGCCAGGTACAGGTCGAGATCCCTTTCCTTGCGAAGGGCGTATCCGGCCATTTCGAGCAGGCTGCGCATGGCTTCCTTGTCCACCTTGCGGCCGCTCTCCAGCGGTCCAATGGATGCGATCACTTTGGCGGCCAGGCTGTCGATCTCGATTTTTTTAAGAAGGTTTTCTTTGAAGGACATGATACCCTCCGACTAAACAATCTCCCTCACTCTAATACAGTCGGTGCCATCTGTAAATGAGCCATTCCATGCAGGCGTGATGAATCGACAACTGCCGACCGTTATCACGGCCGTTATCGAAAGAAGAGGAATTACCGGATGGGAAGAGCGAAGCATACAAAAGATGCTTGATATTTCCATCGAATGAAGCAATAAGTACAAGCTTATGGCGTAGCGAGAGTCGCATCGGCGCAACCAATATAGACACGAACGGGAAACGAGGGACTGGTATGAGTGACACCGTCAAAGTTATTTACGGAAACAAAACATATGAGCTGCCGTTGGTGATCGGAACCGAAGGTGAAAAGGCAATCGATATTTCGAGGATGCGCACGGAAACCGGCCTGATCACCCTCGACTACGGTTATGCCAACACCGGCAGCTGTTATAGTTCGATCACCTTCATGGATGGAGAAAAGGGTATCCTGCGCTATCGCGGTATACCGGTCGAGCAGTTGGCAGAGTCCTCCACTTTTATCGAAACCGCTTACCTGCTGATTAACGGTCAGTTGCCCAATCGGGCGCAACTCAACCGGTTTTCGGTGTTGCTGAACGACCATTCACTCATGCACGAGGACATGCGTTCTTTTTATGAAAAATATCCGCGGGCGTCACACCCCATGGGAATCCTTTCATCGATGGTCAACGCCCTGCGGAGCTTTTACCCTGAACTGCAGAGCACCGAGGAAGAGATCAACATCACCATGACGCGCCTGCTCTCCAAGGTCCGCACCATGGCCGCCATGTCGTATAAAATTTCCCGCGGGCACAAGGTGGTTTATCCACGTCCGGATCTGACCTATTGTGCCAACTTTCTCAACATGATGTTCGACACCCCGGTAAAACCCTATCGACTCGATGATGAACTGGTTGAAGCCCTGAACGTCTTCTGGATCCTGCATGCCGATCACGAGCAGAACTGCTCCACCTCGGCGGTGCGCGTGGTGGGCAGCGGACGGGTCAACCTCTACGCCGCCATTTCCGCCGGCATTGCCGCCCTTTGGGGTCCGCTGCACGGCGGTGCCAACCAGGCGGTGATCGAGATGCTGACCCATATAAAAAACGATGGCGGCAACATCAAGCCTTACATTGCAAGAGCCAGGGACAAAAACGACCCGTTCCGGCTCATGGGTTTCGGGCACAGGGTTTACAAAACCTACGATCCCAGGGCCAAAATCATGAAGGAGATGTGCCATCGGATTCTCGACAAACTCAACCTGAGCGACCCGCTGTTGGACATTGCCATGGAACTGGAGGCGGTGGCCCTGAAGGACGAATTCTTCATAGAAAACAACCTCTATCCGAATGTCGATTTTTACAGCGGAATCGCGCTGCGGGCCATGGGGATACCCACGAATATGTTCACGGTCATGTTTGCCATCGGCCGCCTGCCCGGCTGGATCGCCCAGTGGAAAGAGAGTATGGACGATCCCAACTGGAAGTTATGCCGCCCGCGCCAGATATACACCGGGCAGACGAAAATGGATTACATCCCTCTCGATGAACGTTGAGATCGGCATTTTGCGGGAACCGTTTCCGGATTCGATTTCAGGCGGAAAATATAAACATTCAATAATAAAAAGCCCGGGACGCACACGTCCCGGGCTTTTTGTTTATCTGGACAATGTATCGGATTAGAACAGGCCGGAAACCTTACCGGTCTTGACATCGACGTCTATCCGTCGGAAAGCCGGGTTGGAGCCGGTGCCCGGCATCAGGCTGATGGTGCCGGCGCAGGGGCACAGGAATTTGGCGCCGGAGTAAATCAGCACGTCGCGGATCGGCAAAGTCCAACCCTTGGGCACGCCCTTGAGGGTTGGGTCGTGGGTGAGACTCAGGTGGCTCTTCACCATCATGGTGGCGAAATCGGCGTACTTGGGGTCGCTTTCCAGCATCTTGGCTTTGGCCTCGGCCTCGGGGGACCAGGACACGCCGTCGGCGCCGTAGACTTCCTTGGCGATCTTGGCGACGCGATCACGCAGTTTCATCTCCAGTGGATAGAGGAACTTGAAGTCGTTCTTTTCGTTGCAGGCATCGATGACCGCATCGGCGAACTCGAGCGCCCCGTCACCGCCCTTTTCCCAATGCTTCGATTCGGCGCAGCGGGCCCCGGCCGCTTCAGCGGCCTTGCGGACCACGGCACATTCTGCATCCGTGTCGGTGTAGAAGCGGTTGATGCAGACCACCGGATTGATGCCGGCCTTGCGGATGACGTTGATCAGGTGAACCATGTTCTCGCAGCCCTTTTCAACCAGCCCGAGGTTTTCCTTCTTGTATTCATCGGCCATGGCGATGCCGGGCACAACCTTGGGGCCGCCGCCGTGCATCTTGAGGGCGCGAATGGTTGAGGTCAGGACCGACACATGGGGCTTGAGGCCGCTGAACCGGCACTTGACGTTCCAGAATTTTTCGAAGCCGATGTCGGCTGCAAAGCCGGACTCGGTTACGTGGTAATCGAACAGTTTGAGACCAACGCGGTCGGCGATGATTGAGGACTGCCCCACGGCGATATTGGCGAACGGTCCGGCGTGGACCATGCAGGGGTTGTACTCTGCGGTGCACATCAAGGTGGGGTTGATAGTGTTGCGCATGAATGCGGTCATGGCGTTGCCGACTTCGAGGTCGCCGGTGGTGACCGGTTTGCCGCTCTTGTCGAAGGCCACGGTGATGTTGTTGAGGCGCTCTTTAAGATCCGCCAGGTCGCGGATAACCGCCAGAATCGCCATACACTCGGAACCGACCGCGATGCCGAATTTGGACTGCATGGTGTAGCCGTCGAACCGGCCGCCGAGGCCGATGACGATATTTCTGAGTGCCTGGGCGCAGAAATCCATGATCCAGCCCATTTCTACCCGGGTGGGGTCGACATCGAGTCGCCGCATACCGGTCAGGCGCTGAAGTTGCTCGTCGTTGTAGTTGCGCTCGTGCTGCATCCGGGAGGTCAGCGCCACCATGGCCAGGTTGTGGGCGTTCATGATGTCGTTGATGTCTCCGGTCAGGCCCAGAGAGAACTCGGTCATGGGAATCAGCAGCGAGTTGCCGCCGCCCGCGGCGGTACCCTTGACGTTCATGGTCGGTCCACCGGAGGGTTGCCGCAGGGCGCCGCCGACGTTGACGCCACGTTTGCCCAAACCTTCCATCAGACCGCAGGAAGTGGTGCTTTTTCCTTCGCCCAAGGGTGTCGGCGTAATGGCCGTCACTTCGATGTATTTTCCATCTGGCTTGTCTTTCAAGCGATCGATGATTTTGAGAAAATCGAGTTTGGCCAGTCTCCCCATCGGCAGCATTTCCTCCGGTTGTAGGCCCAGTTTCTCGCGCCATTCATCCGGTGACGGCATGTTTTTCTCGGCCGCTTCGGATATCTGCCAGTCTGCCATGTTTACCGCATCGTAAGCCATCTATCCTCCTCCTCTTGTATTAGGTTAACAATACTTGAACCGGATTGCGTCCCGATTCATTCGGCCTGAGTGAAATTCTCAAATTTTTCAAGGTGTTCAGTATCGTAATAACGTTCAGAAAGAAACCAATAACACGTCGATTTTGATTTGGCAAGTGATATGTATGGCGGGAAATAAAGGAGCATATGAAGGTGGATCGTGCTACTGATTGGAGCGCTGTCAATCCTGAAATTGATGAAGGCGGTAATAGAATCCTTTGTTTGCCAAAAGTCTCTCGTGGCTGCCGGTTTCAACGATTCGGCCGTGGTTGATAACGATGATCCGGTCGGCCTGGCGTACCGTTGAGAGTCGGTGTGCGACGATGATCGATGTGCGGCCCTTCATCAGTACTTCCAAAGCTTCCTGTATTTTTAGTTCGGTCTGGGTGTCGATATAGGACGTGGCCTCGTCGAAGAGGATCAGTTCCGGCGCGCGGGCAAATGCCCTGGCGATCGATATGAGCTGGCGTTCACCGCTCGAAATTGAGGCGCCGCCTTCGGAGAGTACCGTTTCGGCACCCTTCGGCAGTCTGTCGGTCAAGCTTCGGCAGTTGGACACCTCGAGGATGGTGTCCATATCAGCGGGTGCCATTTGGTGGTTGCCGCGGAAGATGTTGTCCCGAATCGTCTCCGAAAACAGAAAGGGGTCCTGCATGACCAGAGCCATTTTGGAACGATAGGCCTTAAGCTCATAATCACGGACGTTTCTTCCGTTGATCAATACTCGTCCGGTGGTCGGATCGTAGAAACGGGTGATCAAATTGATCAGGGTCGTTTTTCCGGAACCGGTGGGGCCGACCACTCCGATGACGTCGCCGGCCGCAATAGTCAAATTGATATCCTGAAGCACGGGTTCACCGGAAAGATAGCTGAATGAGACATCATCGAGGGAGATGGTTTTGATGGTTTCAAGCCGGGGCGGGTTCGTGCCAGATGGCTCCGGCAGTGACGGTCGGCTCTTGCTGTCGAGAATGAGGAAAATGCGTTCGGCCGAAGCCATTGCATCCTGAAGGATGTTGTATTTTTCCGCCAAGTCGCGGATGGGGCGGAAAAACATTTTTATGTAGGCGATAAACGCCACCAGCGTCCCCAGGGTCAGTGAATCCGTCATCACGGCTCCGCCGCCGATGTAGATGACAACTGCGGTTGCAAGGACGCCCAGGACCTCAACCGCCGGTAGAAAGAGCCCTAACACCCGGATTTGTCGCATGCCGGCCAGGTAGTTTTCGTGGTTCATCGCTTTAAACGTACGATAATTGTCCGCTTCGTTGTGAAAGAGTTGGATGACCTTCATGCCACCGATGGTTTCTGAAAAGCGGGTGTTGATCTCCGCAATCTTGATCCGCAACAGTCTGAATATGTCCCGGGCTTTGGCAGAGAAGATAACGGTGGCCAGCCCCACGAGCGGAATCACGGTGAAACTTGCCAGAGCCAGTTTCCAATTGAGGGCAATCAGAACCGCCGCGATTCCCAAAAGGAGGAAAAGATCTTTAAAGATGAAGGCAATCACTGAGGTAAACAGCTCATCCATGTTCTGCACATCGTTGGTCACCCGGGTGACCAGCCTTCCGACAGGGTTGCGCGTGAAAAATTCCATCGGCAGGCTCTGAATGTGCCGAAAGAGGTTCATCCTCAAATCGTGCATGATCATGTGGCCGGTGTACACCATGATCCACTTTTGAAAGAAATTGAAAACGAAGTTCAAGGCGATGATGGCCACAAAGAGAAGCGCCACGAGTCCCAGACCTGCGAGATCCTGTTCACGCAACACGGCGATTTCGCTCCCGCTCAACTGGCCGAGCTTGTCCGTCGTGATTTGCGCCCGGGATCCTTGAATGGTGAACAGATCCGGATGATCTTGGACCACGGCGCGTGCCGAAGCGTTCCGCATGTCCGCTTCGGTCACTCGTATCCCGTCCGGCCCTGAGGGTAGGATATAGCGGTCAATCGCTATTTTGGTCGCATAGGGAATGGATAGATCGAGCACGGTAATCGCCATCACCAGCAGCACCGACCAGATGATAGGCCTGGTGAACGGCCGACTGAATTCGTACAGGCGGCGCAGGAGTCTGGCATCGTAGGTTTTGCCGAGGGTTTTTTCCTCGAAGTATCCGTTTTCAGTTGACATACCAGTCTTCTTCGATCTCCTGGAGGCGATAGGTTTTGGCGTAGTAGCGGTTGGCTTGCATCAGTTCCTGGTGCGTTCCGATTTCCACGATTCGCCCCCCATCCAGGGTGATGATAGTGTCGGCGAATCGAACAGCTGAAAGCCGGTGGGAGGCGATAAGAACGTTTCTGCCCTCGGTGATGGCCCGGATGTTGGAGACGATGGCTGTACCGGTTTCGAGGTCGACCTGGCTGATGGGATCGTCCAGAATAAAAATCGGGGCGGGATCGAGGAGGGCCCGCGCCAGGGCAATCCGCTGTTTCTGTCCGCCAGACAGAATAACCCCCTTTTCGCCGACGATAGTGTCGTACCCGTTGGGGAAAGAAATGATCGTCTCGTGGACGACGGCTTTCAGGGCGGCTGCGACGATGGCGTGATCTCCAAAATGCTCTCTTCCCAGAGTGATGTTCTGTCGGATACTGCCGGCAAACAGAAACGGCTCCTGCGGCACAATTGCTATTTGGGACCTGAGGCTCGACAGCGTCAATTCCCGGATGTCCCGGCCATCCAGGAGAATGCGCCCGGTG
>Ga0316201_10001391_pt1 | contig 16191 bp, 20 predicted proteins | sample CS6wburrow_MG_FD_204516 | JGI IMG/M metagenome (GOLD analysis project Ga0316201, IMG submission 204516) | Coastal sediment microbial communities from Delaware Bay, Delaware, United States - CS-6 worm burrow | ecosystem: Environmental > Aquatic > Marine > Coastal > Sediment | place: USA... | reverse complement strand
CCATTCATCGTGTACGCAAACCCGATGACCTGTGCCGGGTCCGCGTCCTGCGGCGGAATGTCGGCAAGCTCGAGATCCTGGCTGTTGGTCACTGTTCGGGACCACCACTGGTGGAGTCGTGCCGTCTGGCGCCAACCAAAGTCAGAAAACCCACCCTTTCCTCTCAATCAAGCGTGTTATATGGGCCAGATGATGACGCCCATGCCAGGCATAGATTCCGATATTCGTGTCGAGCCTTACCGTACCGGTCTCCGGGTGCACGAACTCACGTGCCAATTCCTCGGCGCCAAGCCCTCGCAGCAGGAGAACCCAGCGCTCATGCAGCACCGCGATGAACGCGAGAGAAGTTTCGACAGGCACGTCGACGTAGTCCGGCAATTCCGCCCAACGGTCCTCGTGGTAGGCCTTGATCGTCGGCCGCTCCTCCGTGAGAGCCCACTTGAAACGGACGAAACTGTTGGTGTGACTGTCCGCGATGTGATGGACGACCTGGCGAACGCACCAGCCACCCGGCCGGTACGGCGTCTCCAGCTGCTCCGTGGACATCGGACCGACCACCGCACGCAGGTCCGCCGGGAGTTCTGCAATTTTCCTGAGCCAATTCTTCACGAGACCGGGAGTGATTGAACCGGGTCTAGCGAACTGGCCGATTGGATACCGGAGATCGTCGTGTTCCAAGATGACTCCTGTTCTCAGGGTTGCAATCGTGGCGCCTGGTCGCGGGCCGGTTTGTTCCGCTGGAGCCGATGACTGCCACGCCCGCAAGGGATGACGCAGCCTTCTTGATGGCCTCGGTTGGATCTTTCGCACCCGGTATTCTACGCTCCGCTCATCGTCCGCGCCTCCCATGTAGCATAACACAGACGCGGCGAACCGAGTCGGGCCCGGATCCGACCTGACATCGGCGACAGTTGCGAAAACGTCACGTACCGGGCAACGTCAGGCGGCTCTCCCTGAGTCCAGGTCACCGCTGGTCGCCTGGACCAACCGGCGCGTCAGCATGAGTCCCGCAAGGCCCACCACCGGCGAAGTGAATACTCCCGGGAAGTACGCACCTGATATGACGGCCAGAGTTGGGTGGGCCAAGAGGTTGAAAACAGATGCGAGGCCGAGAAACCAGAATGTCGTGACCACGAACGGGTTGAATTCTCGCTGGCAAGCCCCCGCCAACCAGATGATCAGAACAGCGACGTTGAGCGCAAGGAAGAACGAGAAGGGCATTTCCGGGAGCCCAAACGCCTCCGGCAGGCGGACATGTAGATCGAACGCGGTTTCTTCCAGGAAATGCAGGAGTTGGGCCCCGCACGCGATCAGCACCAGTTTGTTGACCGATTTGAGCTGGTCGGCAGGAATGGGAGATCTGGACACTGCGAGAACGACCGCAGCGGCGAAGAGGGTACCCAAGGCAATGGCGCTCGGAACATAGCTCTCCATGCTTGCCTCCTTTCCTCGTTCGGCACGCCGCCTGGTGTTGGCTTCACCGGCAAGGCCGCTGGACAGCCATGGGTTACGGTCTGACAAAAGCCTCCAGGCGAACGCGTTCCATACCTGCCACCGGACCCATCGCACCAGAATCTCCCCGGACGTACTGGTCGAAGAAGGCGCGCAGCAAGCGACGGGTGGTATCGATAGCGACACCTGGTTCGACCTCGTACGCGTACTCCTCCGGCTCGAGCAACGGGAGGTCCGTCACGGAGTTGTGGCCGAAACCCTCGAGAGTGACCACGTAAACATCGTTGCGACGCTCGGGGATGATCTCCCGGATGTTCGGCTGGGCCATGTCCGGCAGCGCGCTGCTCACCATCATCAGAACCGCCGCGTCGAATCCGCTCCTCCTCGGCGCTCGCGGCGGTACCCCTTCCATGGACGCGTATGCCACGAACCGGGAGTCAGCCGCCACCGCGGCGCCGGCAATCCGGCCACCGAGGGAGTGGCCGAAAGCGCCAAGGCGCGAAAGATCGATCAGGCCGGTGAGGCGCCGCGCTGGATCATTGTGGTTGATCTCAGCCAGGCGTCGCAGGGCAAAGGCGAGATCAGCCCCTCCGTATTCCGCGGCCTCCGCAAAGAACTCGTCCACGTGCTCATAGGGTCCCGTGAGGGTCTCGAACGGGATGCGATAGCGCTGTGCTGGAGGTATGGACCGGCCGTCCGGGTACACCACCCTGCCGGAATGGGGGCTGTCGACGGCGAGCACGAAGTAGCCGTGACTCGCCAGGTCTTCCGCGACGGCTGTGTAGAAGTGGCGGGCGACACCGCGTCCCGGCGCGATCACGATGACCGGCAGCGGTTTGGCGGCTGCCGCAACCCTCGCCGCCGGAAAGCTCCCGGTGCGCATGTCAGAAAAACTGGAATAGAGCGGCGCGTAGGGTGCGGGTTCAGCCGCCGAGTCCGCGTCCGCCGGATACCACCCTTGCGCCATGATCTCGCGCACGTCCTGCTGATCGGGCGTGACCTCGTCAAGACGTTCGGCGTCGATCCAGTGCCAGACCGTCGTACCAACTGCACTCGGGCCAGTCGGTTCAGGAAGAAATGACCGAGGCTGAGCATGAGCCGACGTGATTCCGGAAACGTGTACCAGCGCCAGAATCACGCTCACGAACCAAACAAGTCGTCCGAACATTGAACCGCTCCCTTCATAGGTCCGCCTGACGGCGGTACAATTCGCAATGGCCGCTGGCCCGCATCATGCCCTTACGCAAGACGCCTGACAGGCGGGGCGGCCTACCGGACAGCGTGCCAGGCTGCGATCGCCGCTGCAACATTCTCGTATCCGCTTCACTCGATCGATTCGACAGCAGTCTCCGTGACAAAATCCGGAGGCCCCTGCCCGGACAGGCAGGGCGGAAGCGCGGCCTCTGGCGTGACGATAGACCAGGGATCAAGGGCGAACAAGGCGGCAAGGTCCATCGCGCAGCCGTCTCCGCGCCAGGTCTGCGTGGGCAGGTGACCCGCACCTGGAATCACGACAACCCGGCTGTTCGGCAAGGTTCGTGCGGCTTCCCGGGCCCAGACCGGTGGTGTTGCCGGATCATATTCGCCGACGATGATGAGGGTCGGGACGTCGCTGGATACCGGCAAGGTCTCCGCCACGGGCCGGACCGGGACATCCCAGGCTTCGCACACCTCCGGGGGGACGGCAGCCGACTCCACGCCGCCCAGGACCGCACCGGGGCCCGACGCCGTCATGCGCGCAGAGTGGGAAAGGGCCTCGCCGCACCACACGGAGAACCGCATACCCCATGCGTATCCGCTGTTGCCGGAACCACCGGCGGAAATCGCCGAGATGATGCTCGTATCACGACGCGCGATGGCATCGAGGATGAGCGGTGCCTGCGCGATGCCCTCGGGCGAGTCGAGCGAAACCAACACGGCCAGGGCAGCACCGCGGTACTTCTGTTCGATGAAATGACTATTCTGCTGCCGCGCGATGACGACCGGATCCTTGTCGGCGCGCGCCAATGAAGCGTAGAAACGTTCGCGCAAGGCCGGGAAGGCCTCACGACAAGATGCGGAAGCTTCGCAATCCCGGAACACGAGCTGCAATGCGGCTTCGAAGTTGGACGCGCTCTCATCGTCGTAGCGAGCTTGCGGTGGCAGTGGCGAGTCCAGGATCGCAGCACGTACGGAACCCGGATAGTCGCGCATCACGGCAAGTCCCAGACGAGTGCCATACGAAACACCGTAGAGCGTCCACTGCGCGATCCCGAACACCCGACGCAGATCCTCGACATCGGCGGCGCTGGCCGCCGTGTGGTAGGCCCCCAGGTCCACCCCGGATCCTTCCAGTCGCGCCCGACAGGCCTGGGCGGCGATCACCAGCCGGTCGACGCGCTCTGCGGTCGTTTCGTCGGGATACCATTGTCCGCGCGCCTCGTCATACTCCGGACACTCCAGCGCCGGCTGCGCGTGGCGCGTGCCCCGCTGGGCGAACACGACGAAGTCCCGTTGACGCAGAAAAGGGTAGGCGCCCGGATAGGCCGCCGCTGACATGCCGCCGCTGCCTGGTCCTCCGGCCAAGTAGAGCACCGGGCCTTCCGCGGACTTTTCTGCGGATGATTTGACGACGACGACCGGGAGGCGCAACGTTGGACCAGTCGGCCGCGAACGATCCTCGAGCACGATCAGATACCCCTTCTCCGACCGGTACGATCCCGGGACGGTCACCGGGAAAGCCTCATCCCCGCCATGAGACTCGAAACGAGGTACCGGGAGCAGGGATTCTCCGGTTTGATCCGGCAGGTTCTCTGCATTCCCACAGGCGGATATCAGGAATACCAGCAATACGACGTACGCCGTTCTTAAGATCATCAATCGCAATCCCTCTATCTATGAAGAAACGAACCGGTCAACTTGCAGCCTGACGTTGGCTTCGCCTGTCAAGCGCCCTACGATCCGCTAGTCCGGTGACCGTATTTCACCCAGGGTATCACCTTGCGCCAACACGAATACGCTCGCACGCTGCGGTGGCTTCCCTTCGGCCCAGGTAAACCTCATGTGATACCACCCGGGACCAATATCTTCAAATTCCAATGTCTCGAGCAATGAAGACGACGAATCCACCACAGCCATGGAGAAACTCGCTTGACGGGTCACTGCCATGATCGAAACCACGTTCGAGAGCGGGGTCAAACACCGGTACCAGATACTGCTGTCGGGGGAACAGGAAATGCAGGGGAGATAGCGGCCGTCGGTCGGTGGCGCGAGAGGCAGAACCTCAACCGTCAGCGCATTTCCCGGCACGAAGTACTCGTTTGCGCCCGCTTCGAGCGCGACATCAGGGCCTCGTACTGCGGCTGAGCCCGCAGCGCTGACCACCAGGATGGCGAAGATTGTCGATTGGCAGAGCGCTAGCACCGGATAGGTTCCTTTGCAAACATGACGCTGGTCTCAGCCGACTTGACCGTCGCCGTCCACATCGAGTCCATGGAGCTCCTCAAGCTTCTTGACCAGCTTGCGGATCGTTGCCTGCGTTTCCTGGACTTGAGCTTCCAGAAGCTCCACCCGCCCCTCCATTGTCTCGGTCTTCTTGTGTTGTCCGTAGACGAATCCCGACTGAACGATTTCCCAGAGCAAGCCCATCGTATTCCTTTCGCGCTAGAACCAACTTCCAATCACTACCATAGTAATCGCGACATCACCGCCCGGCACCCTGCACGTCCGAGGCGATCGGGCCAACAGGTCATGCGCGATCCCTGACAGCCCGGCACTTGAAGCCACGGTACAACGCCGAGGTCTTCACCGGCAAGCGGGGCTGGCGCCAGCCAGGAGCCCGCGCTTGTCTGAACGGCCTACCGCCGCCCTTTCCTCTGCAGCAGCTCCATCAGCCATCCGAAATATCGACCGCCTTCATCGTCGGAAGAATCCGCCCGACCATTCTTCAGAATCTCCATCTGCGTTGGTCGAGACACATGCGAGTCCGCCACCTGTCCGAGGAGATCGAGAATTGCATCCTCTTCTTCTTCGCTGGCGATCCCAGCGCTTGCCGCTTCGTGATGTATCCCGTCGGGATGTATCTCGCGGAAGTAGATTCTGCCGCGCGTTTCCGAACCTATTTTCCCGTCGAGATTGAAACCGACAACACAACCGACCGAATCGGAGACGGTCACGCTGATCGTTCCACCATCCCTGTATTTTTCCGCCCAAATCAGCTCGAACGGCGCATGAGAACATTCTCCCAATGCCTGGGCCGGAAGCAGCAACAACATGGCCAGCGCAATATACTCCATAAGCTCGTTCCATCGCGCATCCGAGACACGTTGCGCGATCCCGTTAGACCTTGATGGGCGCGTGGGGATAGTCCGGCTGGCGATTCTGAAACGACAGAATATTCGGTTTCTGAATCACTCCCGCATCAATTTCCACCGCCCGTCGAATGGTTTCATTCTGCTGCCATTCATCACGACCTGCGACGACCGTCGGCAGATGGACGATGAGAGCTCCAGAGACCGATCGCGACGCACTTTCCCAGAGATAGCTCGGTGTATGATCCACGGCGTAGTAGTCCGTGGTGCCAACTCTGATCATCGGGTCTTCAAATGTGGTTGGTTTGGCGAAATAGAAGCCCATTCCCTCGTCGCAACTGACATCAATGATCAGACAGCCCCGCTTGAGGGATGCGCTTTCCTCTTCGGTCACGAAATGCATGGGGTTATCTGGATCCTGAAATATCCCATTGATGATGATGTCTGATTCGCTGATCAGACCGGTCAGCGGTCGCTCGGTACCATCGTGCTCCACCACCAACATGCGGGCTTCGCCCTCATTGCCTTCGCGAATACGGACATAGTGACAATCAAGGACCTCCTCGCGCACCTCGTGGTCGGGACGCTGAATGCAGATGGTGATATCCCTGAAGCCACGCGCCTTGAGTGCGTATATGGCGCCACGGCTGACCGCACCAAAACTGAAAATGATGGTTTTGCGTTGGTTCCCGTAGTGCCCGTCGATACCCCTTAGGCGCAAGGCATGCAATACCGCGCAGTACCCGGCCATTTCGTTGTTCTTATAGAAGCTGTGGCGGCCGACTCGCCCGTTGGGCCCCCAAACAAACATTTCCTCGAAGGCGATGAGTGTCTGTTTGCGATCGATCGCGGTCTGGGTCACCGACCATTGCTGTACGCAATGCGGCCAGCCCCAGAGGATTCCACCCTCGCGCAGTTCCTCCAGATCAGATAGCACCGGTTTGGGAACAATGACATTCCCAATGTCGGCCAGCAATTCGTGGCGGGTGGCCATGCCACCGGTCTGAGCAGCGATCTCCGCGTCTGCCAGTCCGAATGGTACTCCGTAACCCTCTTCGAATATCAGCTGGTGACGAACGTGTTCAGGAATGCGCGGCAGATGCTCCGGGTGGATCGGAATCCGCCGCTCATTCTCCTTCTTTGATGTCCCAATGACTCCAAATTTCAATTTACTCACATTGTTTCCTTTTCGTAAGGCCGTCGCGATCGATGATCTCATGAAAGCTCTGGTAACAGTCTAGATGTGCTCGGTACTTTGTGCTCGTTGAGTTCTTTTGCCGAACCAAGTCCTCAATCCTGTAAGCTGTGGCCTGAATCAGTCCTTTGGCATTCGTAGGGATGACAGGAAACACACCTGCGCAACCAGATATTCCTGCGGCCAACCGCTCCGTGCAACCAGATGCCAGAACCTGCACGGCGAAGCGGCGTAGCACTGGCAGTCCGCGTTGACGCGACCGCTACTTGTCGACCGGACAGTGCTGCAATCCGACTTGCCGCACACACGGCCATATTGTTGATGCGAATCAACTCATGACGTCATTCAGTTTATCCAAGATATTTCCCCAACCACCTTCATGGTCGGAGCGTGCTTTTTCATCGATGAACTTTACGTGAGATAGCGAAATTTTTGTCATGCTTTCATCTATCCTGGTAAAAATCAAAGTCACCGTACTGTTGTCAACTGAGCTGTGAGACGCCCAGGTAAAAACCAGCTTGTCAGGGCGATCAATTTCCAGATACTCACCTGTGTGCGGTAGTTTATCGTCACCCGCGTGCATAATAATCGTGAAGTTGCCTCCTTCGAGTGCGTCGTTTTCTACAGCCGAGTCAGGCATTCCCGGCATAGGCGTCATGAATTTCGCCAACATTTTTGGGTCCAACCACGCGTCAAACACTTTTTCGATTGGTGCATGGATCGTCTTGACGACATTTACTGTTAGATCAGTCATTTCGAGTACCTCCGTTTTCCAATATTTCAGCGAGTTTTTCCAAACGTAATTCCCAGATCGACTTCAATTCTCTGAACCAGTTTTCAGCCATACCGACTCGTTCCAAGTTCGCCTCAATCCAATGGGTTCTACCGATGGTCTTGCGGGTTACAAGTCCGGCTTTTTCCAGCACCTTGATATGTTTGGATATTGCGTTGAGAGACATATCGTACCGGTCAGCCAGGTCTGTGACTCGACTGGCCCCTTGCTGACAGAGTTGCGTCAAAAGAGAGCGGCGTGTCGAATCGCTCACAGCTTTGAGTATTTCCGTCAGAATTTTGTTGTCTACATATTCAACCATAGAGTTGATTATAACCCGGAATCACCTTTTGTCAACCAAAAGGTTGAATATAGTTATCTGAGGAAACCCGGAACGAAGGGTTTTCGGAAGACAAACGTGGGTTTCATCTGCATTGTCATTTGGCGCCGGCCCGGCCCACCTGGTCCGATCTTGCCGGCCGCCGCATGACTACCACGGACCGACCACTTGTACGATACCGTTCCAACCGATCAGCCAGGAACCCCGGCGCACCGCTGGATGGTACTTCAACAAAACCACCTTTCGCATAGAATGCCGAAAGGTGTGAATAAGGAATACACCAGCATTCTCGGCCGCCGATCACCTCGACCGCAGCCTCAAGCAACTTGCTGCCGGTACTTTGACGTTGGAATTCCGCCTCTACCTGCATGCCACGAAGAACCAGTGACGAGTTTTCAAGCGCCAGGCGCACAACGCCGACAAGGCAACCTGCAGCACGGGCCCCCAGCATCGTATCGTCTTCGCCAACTATCCCGCCATAGCCAGCCTGTCGATAGAAACAAGTGACTTCTTCAAGACAATCACAGCGCATTACCTTGATCGCGACCAATGCACTCCCTTGGCGGTTTCTGGGCCGATCTTGTTTCTTCGGAACCAGGAAGATCAAGATAGCCGAGTCGATTTACCCGAGCCCCCCACTCTAGATGCCGGTGTCCGCTCCGCGGTCCTGCCTACCGTTCAGCTTGCAGCTGAAAGCCCCGGCTGTCAGCTGCAAGCGCCTGTCGGGCAACCATCAACGTGTTTTGCCGAATTCGTTGATATCCAGACTGAACGTTCCGCCGTCGGTAACGACAAGGCGCCTCTCTACCAGACGATACTCGAGCGATGCGATGGCAACATCCGCAGGAAGCTTGGTCACGATGTAGCCTTCCTGGCCAAGCGCAAACAACCGTGTCCGGGACTTCGGGCCTCTTGTGTACATGTTCGTTCCCGACTCGAAGATGAACGCGTAGCCTTGTATTTCCTGCAGGTCGCCGGTCATTGCGGTCACCTCACCGACGAAGTGGCGCCGAACGTCGTCCTCGAAACGTCGCCTGGTGATGACATGCAGCTTGTCGCCGACCTTGATCGCTGGTTCGGACATTCCCACAGCCTCCGTTGTTCATACTGCCTTACTTGTGCTTCACCTGCGACCGGGGGCCGCGCAGCGGCCAGGACGGCCGGCTTGCCCCGCAATCCGGATGACGGGCACCTCGGTCAGGTACAAGCGTCTGTTTCGGTACCAACCGATGTCGCAAATCCGATTCTGGGTGAACAGTCAAACCATACCACACCCCAAATGAAACGGCGTTCCTGAAATGATGTTTGTCCTATGATAGCCTGTCATCAGCCCCAGTTTGATATTCCCAACGACACCATTCAGTCATGACAGGGGACAGCCATGTTTTTTAATGCGTATTCCCGTTCTGCCTTGGTACTCGCGATTCAGTTCTGGGCGACAACGGCATTCGGCATTTGTATTGCGGATGCCAATATTTCTGCAGCCCCCCTTACCGACCCCGGATCCGCGGGGTGGCGATACACATTGACGATCGAGTGGTCCTACGCAGACTACGGGATGTTGAGCTGGTCGGTCTTCCTGGATGGGCCCGATAGCGAGTGTGACTGCAACACACTGGAAACGGAACTTTCGATTCCAGACCTTGCGGGCAACTCGACGGGCAACCTGGATGGTTGTTCGGTTCCCTACAGTGGATTGCTGGAGTGCGGCCCCGCTGCGCCCTTCCCCGGCTGGACCACACTCACCTTTTACCCTTATCCTGACGTGACCTGCGCCATGCCCAGTGGTGGCGTTACGGTGTTGTCCTTCGACTCGATATTTCCCCCGCAGCCTGTTGCGGCCGATGCCCAGATCGCACTTGCCGGAGCCTGTGGTATTCAGGTAACCGGTGTGCTACCGGTATTTGCCTGCGATCCTGTTGGCGTAGAAGAAATGTCCTGGGGATCAATCAAGGCTATCTACCGCTGACTCCGGGCAATAAGACCGCGTAGGAAGAGGGGTTGGCCGGGTAGCGCGGCCAGCGACAGGGTGGGGGAAGGCTGCAGACCTCCGCTTCCCACGCGGTTGTCAGATGCCAGCGCTTGTCATGAGGCCTTCTGTTTCTGCGCAGCACGTCTAAACAGCAACCCGGACACGACAAACAGCGCGGCGAAAAACGCGTTGAGGATGAAGATGCCCAGCGTACCCGGTGGCTCATGCAAGGAGGGCCTCCAGAAAACCAGCGCGATCACCGGAACCAGCATCTGGGCGAGCGCTGCCGCAAACAACGTGTGCGACATGCCACGTGGCTGGAACCGCGCTACCCCGGCGCCGACGAGACCGATGGCGAGCACCCCGCCGTACAGCAGGTTGGCGGGATTATCTGTCGAACCGATGATCCCGACGGCAAGGTTGACCCAGATGAGGAGCAAGCCGGCGACCACGGCCACGCCGACGGCGGCTCGATATGCGACGTTGTCCAGGATTCTCGACATCAGCACGTACGTGAGACCCGTGCCGAACAGGAGTCCGCCCATGACAACGAAATCGAGCACGTTCCAATCCACGTCATGGGTAAACACCATCGCCAACAGGGGCACCATCAAGATGGCAGCGGTAACGAGTGCCACATACCACATCCGCCGGCGGATACTGCTGCGGATTCGTTTCATGGTCTTCATTTCCAGATCATCCGGAACAGCCGTCTTCGGTGAAATTACCGCGGGGTCCAGGGTTCCGGCGCGGATCAACCGGGCAATCTCCGGGTCATTGCGCGCAAAATCCTCGACCAGGCCACGAGATTCTTCGCTTGCTTCACCAGCGATGTACGCAGGCAATAGATCAAGAATGATATTTCGTGGGATGGATTTCATCGGGTTCTCCACTTGGTTTTCAGGTTCAATCACGTTCACGATCCAGCCGCCATTCCGCCAGCTTCAAGCGCAGCCGGTGCACCTTCACTTTGGCCGACGCCAACGAGATGTTGAGTGCATGCGCAATTTCAACATACGCCACCCCGTCTACCCGCAGCAGCAGCGCGGTTCGATCCACCTCGGGAATCGTCTGCAGATATGCCTGTACTGCTTCCAGCTCGGTTTTGTGGCTGAACACATGTGCGAAATCCGGGCTCGAGTCCGGAACCTCCGGCGGAAGTTCCGCAAGCCGCTTTCGGCGCCGCACCGACTCGAGATACAGATTCCGGGCGATGGTGAGCAGATAGCCTTTGACCGTGGCTGACACCAGGGGCGCTTTCCCCGTAAGAGCGCGTGCGAATGTCTCGGCGGCGATATCCTCCGCATCCGCCGCATCACCGCACAAGGACAAGGCGAAGCGGTAAATGTCACCAGCGTACCGGCTGTATAGCTCATGGAAATCGGTCATCAGCAACCTGCTTTCGACATAATATGAAATAGTCCCCAAAAAGTTACAGCTCGTCATAGCGAATTGTTCACATCGCGGGGAATATAGAGTTTGCTGAAAGCGATGAACTGGATACGCTGCTGTTGCTGCGAGGCGCACGGGACAATACGGAATCTCATTAATGACCGTAGAACGTTGGCTTCACCGGCAACCGGGCCGGGGGTCAGGTGCAAGCGCCTGCCAGACCGTCCAGCACGACACGGGCTCAATCATGCGACACGATACGGCCAGATCGGAAAAGATGCATATTCCTGTTGATTAGCATCGGCAGGGCGTGTCATGGTCCTGTCCGGTTCGAGAGTTTTGCGGATTACCAAGTGAGATTGCGGGAGGGCAAAATGAATCGATTACGACTGACGATCATGATCCTGGTGGCGCTGCTGATCGTCGCCGGCTGCGGCGGAAGCAAGTTCGCAAAGGAAAAGACCGTTCTGGACACCATGGCCAGCGCCATGGAAACCTTCACGTCGACCGTCAATTCGGCGGACACACCGGCCGGCATCACACAGGCCCTTGGCTCGTTCTCCGGTGTGGTCGAGAAGCTGGTACCCCAGATGAAGAGCCTGACGGCCGATCATCCCGACTGGGAAAAGAATCCCCCCGAGGAGCTGAAGGAGACCTTCGACAAGTTCAACAACGCCAAGACGGGCTTCCAGAACGCGATGCCCAAGGTCACGGCGATGGCCAAGGACAACCTGGGCGACGCCGACCTGCAGAACGCCGTGAACAAGTTCATCGGTCTGGTGAAGGACCTGTAAACCTGCCTGAGCGGCTGGAGCCGACGCCTCACGATGCAGCAGTGTCGAACTCCCGCAGGAGTTCGACACTGCTTTTTCTCGACGGGGGGCGGCGGCCGCCGCGCATCAGGATTCGAGCGCGGGTATCCGCAGCACCTGACCGGGATAGATCCGGTCGGGGTTCTTGAGCATGGGCTGGTTCGCTTCGAAGATCACCGGATATTTCATGGCGTTGCCGTAGTGTTCCTTGGCAATCTTGGACAGGCTGTCGCCCGGCTTCACCGTGTAGAGTGTCGCCGCAGGCGCTTCCTGCGCCACGGCCAGCTGGTCATCGACCCGCGCGACCCCCTGGATATTGCCCAGCACCAGAATGACCTTTTCCTTCTCTTCCTGGGTGGGCGCCTTGCCCTGGACGGTGACGACTCCGTCGTCGAACCCGATGACCAGATCCTCCACCTCGAGCCCCAGCATCCGGACCTGGCTGGTCATGGCGTCCGCCTTGGCCATCTCGTCGGCGGTTTCCTGGGCCTCGGACGTTTCGGAACTCAGCTTCTCACCGGCATCCTTCAGAAAATCGAACAAACTCATGGCGATCCCTTTCTTTGGAAATTAGCGCAAGTCTCCGCCCGGTGAATGTAACTCATTTTCGGCTTTTAACCGAACAACTTACCCAGCAGGCCGGCGCCCTTGGCCAAGTCGCCCAGATCGATGTCGCCGTCGCCGTCGGCATCCAGCAGCTTGTTCATGATGCCGAATTCCGCGGGCGCCTTGGTCTCCAGATCCTGGCGTTCCTGGCCCAGCATGCCGGCCAACGCCGAAGAGTTCATGTTACCCTGCCGCTTGGCCTTGCCCAGACTGCCCAGCACCACCGGCGCGAGCAGCGCCAGCATCTTGGCGGCCGACGCGGAATCCAGTCCCGAGGTCTGCGACACGCCGCTGGCAACCCGGTTTTGCTTGCTGCCCAGGACGTGCTTCAGGATACCGGCGCCGACGGAGGTATCGCCCTGCCCCAAGAAGCCGCCCACGTTGTCCAGGATGCTGCCGTCGTGGTCCCGGTCCAGGGCGGCACCCAGGCTCTCGGCACCGGACGAGTCCTGGGAATTGCGCGACAGAGCACCAAGCAGCATCGGCAAGGCGGCGGCGACGCCGGCCTGGGTCTGTTTGCGATCGGCGCCGAGTTGACGGCTCAATCCCTCAAGAGCGCTTCCTTCAAGTTGGCCCATGAGACCTTCCAGAATGGATGACATATCGAGTTCCTTTCGTCGAGTGTAGGCGAAGCAGGAATCAGGGCGACCTGTTCGGGTGCTCAATTGTTCGAGAGGGGCCACCACTCGTCGGTGATGTACAGGGCGGAAAATCTCGGCTCGACCAATCCCCCATCCGGTATACTGACACACTCGACCCATGAAAAGTTACGGGATATTTTCCGGACTCCGCCCACGGCTATGCAGCGCGGGGCGCCGCGTCCCGCACGGGGCGCGACAGCCGTGCGCAGCCGCCGCCTTTGCTGGCGAGGTGCTTGCAGGTTATCCGCGCTTCGCACCGACGAGACAAACCACCATGCGACATGGATCCTTGCTTCTATTGCGCCAGGCATGTCTTGTCCCGTTCTGGACCACTGTGTCACCCGCCTTGAGATGAATTTCTTCGCCGTCGTCCAGTTCCAGCCAGATCTCTCCGGAGATAATATACTCAAAATCAACAGTATCAGATGTGTGCATGCCTGGATTGTCAGCCTCCCATGATGCTGTCATCCCGGGCCATTTTTCTTCCACCTCTGCCATGACAGCTTCAGGATCAACGCCAGCATCATCAGATATTGTCTCAGGGGAGAATGTAACGACGCCGAACCTGACTCCCCCTACCGCGGGAAAGTACCGCTCAAATGAAGGCATAGAACCATCGTCCGGGAAGGTCGGCGGCTGATCGGCACCCCACATGGTATGCAATTCAAACCCAGGAAGTAATGCTACCGTTGTACCTTTGATTTTCACGTCACTGCTCACTGTGGCCTTACCATCGGCCGTATGGCCTGTTGCAACTCTCCTGATGTCCAAAATTGCTCCTTTGGGCTGAAACGTAGTCTGATTGTTACCTAACGTCTTTGGTGTTCACCTGCGGCGCACGAAGTACGTTGTCAAGTGCAACGCCATGTCAGGCCACTGCACCTTCCCTATCCCGCCACCAATGCCAGGCACGCCCCCACCGGATCCTGAATAGCTGCATAGGCGTACTCACCATCGGTCCCCCGCGTCGCCTTGATGACCTTCCCCCCTGCCTCTCGTACGCGACGGAGGCTTTCGGCGAGATCGCCAACAGGAAGGTAGATCATCCAGACAGGCGGCAGCCCCAGGTTCGCGCCGCGCGCATGACAGACTCCCGCCGCCGGGCTGCCATCATCACCGAACATGTTGTAGTCGGCGTAGCGCTCGTTTGCGTCCTCCATCTCGATGTTCTGCACCGACCACCCCACGACCTGGCGATAGAAGTCACGGGTTGCCGAGGCGTCGGCGACCGTCAGATTGAGCCAGGAGATGCAACCCGCACGCTCCGCGGCGTCGCGCGATGCGCCGCCCTCAGTTGGAGGAAACGCCTCCGCAGAGACGACTGGGATGATCCCGAACGCCGCGCCATTCGGATCAAGCAGCACCGCCCACTGGCTCTTCCCATCGTCGTCTTTGCCATGCATTAGCTCACTCCCGCTCAGATCGACCGCACGCTTCACACTGGCGGCGAGATCGGCGACCTGAATGTGCGGCATCCATTGGAGCGGAAGGTCAGCATACTCAGCGCTGCGAGCGCCCAAGCCGATGATCGGCATGCCACGGTTGTTCATCAGATCCTCGCGCCAAAGCGGATTCTCACCCGTGGTCAGGACACGCGAGTAGAAGCTCAGTTCACGATCGTGTTCTGGTACGGCAATGTCGGCGCTGAGTATCCCGCCGACGCCTGGGACAAAAGGGTTGCTCATGGTTCGAGTCCTGGTTGGAGCGCGTTGTTTGGCGCTCGGTTTTCTGCGGGCGTTCTAGTTGATCTGGCTGCCACTGACTGCGACCCAGCCGGCCCAACGTTGGCTTCACCTGCAGGCGTGGCTGGCGCGGGCCGTGTACCCGCCCGGTGCGTGACAAGCGGCTTTGTCGGCTGGAAGCTCTCGATATGCATTCCACTAGAATTCTAGCCGATCAAATTCACTCTTTGTTATTTCCGATTTCACCTTTCCCGTGTGAGCGATCCCCACAGGCTCAAACAGCATTAGCCTAACATGGCCCCGAGGAACAACCCTATGTTCAACACCTCTAGGGACAATGTAAAACTCCCCTTCTTGCAGTAGTGTTGTCCTGTCGCGCTCAAGAATCTCTAAGGCACCATCCAACACGAGAAACATTTCGTCCTCGTTGGCATGAGTATGCCATGGCACTTTGTCACCTTCCACGCGAACGACCAAAATATACTGCCCATTCAGCTCGCCTACGATCTTGGGCGAGAACGTATCGTTGAAGCGCTCGAAGCACCTTTCGAGATTTACGGCCCCCGACATACTTCCCTCCTATTGCATAACGTTGGCTTCAGCTGCAAAGACGTATGGCGCGGACCTGGCGCCAGCCAGGGCCGTGACCAGCGGCTTTGTCGGGTGCCGACTCTTTTTAGACGACATCGGAGACGTCTACTACCATGTAACAGCACGGTCCGAATTGCGGATCTTGGAACTCGCGAAACAGGCGGAAGCCGGCCTTCTCGAATGCTCGGACAGCACGCTTGTTTCTAACTGAAGTCCCCACACCTGCGACCGACACCACGGGATCCAGCCGAAAGCGGGACAAAAGTATGCAGAGGGTTTTCGGTCCAATTCCGCAGCCGATCAGTTCAGGCTCCCCGATTAGAATGTCGATGTCCACGAGACCTGCGGGGAGGTCAACCAATCCAGCGTTCTCGAGTTCACCCTGAGGGAGCACTTTCCAACTCAGATAGCCAACAGGGGTCCCATCCGCCACTACAACGGCGCAGG
>Ga0316201_10001390_pt1 | contig 16208 bp, 16 predicted proteins | sample CS6wburrow_MG_FD_204516 | JGI IMG/M metagenome (GOLD analysis project Ga0316201, IMG submission 204516) | Coastal sediment microbial communities from Delaware Bay, Delaware, United States - CS-6 worm burrow | ecosystem: Environmental > Aquatic > Marine > Coastal > Sediment | place: USA... | reverse complement strand
CTGCTGCGGAAAATGCACCCCGGCCACCAGGGTATCAACTGTTACCGCCAGTTGCATACCCGCGGGCGGCGCCAGTAGTGCGCAGTCATCGCCAATGCCGAGAACAACATCATCACGTGATATTTCAGATGTAAAGTAACGCCGGATAATGTCGAATTCGCTGGCGCTCATAGCTTGATCAGAACACGGCCCGCTATGCTATTAAGCAGGTGCCGTTTCGTTTTTACGAATGTCGTGCGCAACTTTATCCAGTACACCATTGATAAATGTATGACTGTTTTCGGCACAGAATTTTTTAGCCAGCATCACGGCTTCATTGATGACAACTTTATAGGGAACATCAAGCCGGTTGACAAACTCGTAACATGCCAGTCGAATAATTGCACGTTCGACCGGGTCTACTGAATCCACGGTGCGCGTCATGCGCTTTTCAAGCAGGGGGTCCAGCGTGGAAATTGAACCCGCCACACCGCTGAGTAATTCACGAAAATAATCACCGTCGATTGCCTGCATATCATTGTCTTCGATATATTGCGCAGCAATCACGGCAATATCATCACCCGTCATTTGCCATTGATAGATGGCCTGCATGGCGAGGCGTCGTGCCTTGCCACGCGCTTTGGCGAGACCGGGAGGATGTGATGACATGTGCAGCTCTATTTATTATCAGGATAAGTATCAGGACATTTGCTGGAACAGGCTGGCCATTTCCATGGCAGCGGCTGCGGCTTCAGCACCCTTGTTACCCGCCTTGGTGCCAGCGCGTTCAATCGCCTGTTCAATGCTGTCAGTGGTGAGGATGCCGTTGATCACCGGGACATTGTGATCAAGCGCCACTGCCGACAGGCCCTTGGCGGACTCATTAGCAACAATGTCAAAGTGTGGTGTTGCACCGCGAATCACTGCACCCAGAACAATAATCGCGGCATATTTATCTTCATGAGCGAGCTTCTGCGCGACCACCGGCAACTCGAAAGCGCCTGGCACTTTGACCACGGTGATATCTGCGTCTTTGACACCGTTACGGCGCAAGGTATCAATCGCACCTGCGAGCAGGCTTTCGACAATAAAACCATTAAACCGCGCGCAGACAATAGCGAAGCTGCCATTTTTGTACTGCAGGCTGCCTTCGATCGTTTTGATGTTGCTCATAGAATTCGCTCTTCGTAATTATTTAAGGAAGCCCTGATGTGTCATCCATGAAATATCAGAGCACGCATTCAGCAAAATGCGATTTTGCTGAATGCTTCATTTTTTACCACCCCGGTGGCTGAAAATGGCAGCACATTCATGTGCCGCAAGGAAACTCGGAATTCTTCAGAGTTTTCTTATATTTTCTGTACATCAATAAATAAATTCTATTCACTATCACCCGACAGGTACTCGATGATTTCAAGACCGAAACCCGCCAGTCCGTGATATACCTTTGGTGCAGTCATCAGGCGCATCTGCTTGACGCCTATATCCATCAGGATTTGCGCGCCGACACCATCGGTACGCCACTCGGACGGATGTGCGCTATCTTCGTTGATCGCCGCCGGACGTCGAGACATCCACTGCAGAATATCTTTTTCTTCATTCGCTTTCCTGAGTATAACAATAACGCCCTGATCTGCCCGCGCTACTTTGGAAATAGCATCACTCAGCGGCCAGCCGTGGGTGTGCGATGAATGCAGGATATCGCTAAGAATATCCACCATGTGGACACGCACCGTAACCGGTTTCGCACTATCAATCTCGCCCTTGACCAGGGCGAAATGCATCGCACCGTCGAGCACATTCTGAAATGCCAGCAGGCGGAACTTGCCATAATCGGTGGGAAAATCACATTCGGCAACACGCTCGACGGTTTTTTCATTTTTCAGCCGGTAACTGATGAGATCTTCAATGGTGCCGATTTTAAGCTTGTGCTGTTCGGCAAATTTTTCCAGGTCGGGGCGGCGCGCCATGGTGCCGTCTTCGTTGAGAATTTCAACAATCACCGAACTAGGATCAAGCCCGGCGAGGCGCGCCAGGTCACAACCGGCTTCTGTATGCCCGGCACGGCTGAGTACGCCACCGGGTTGCGCCATCAATGGAAAAATGTGCCCCGGCTGGACAATATCTTCCGGGCGCGCATCGGGTTTGACTGCAGCCTGCACCGTCACCGCGCGGTCAGCCGCTGAAATCCCGGTGGTGACACCTTTGGTCGCTTCGATCGACAGGGTAAAATTGGTCGATTGCATGGTATCGGTACCACCGACCATCAGCGGCAGGCGCAATTGCTGGCAACGTTCACGCGTCAGCGTGAGGCAAATCAGGCCGCGACCATAACGCGCCATGAAGTTAATGTCTTCGGCGCGGGTGGCAGTTGCTGCCATTAACAGGTCGCCTTCGTTTTCGCGATCTTCATCGTCCATGATGATGACCATTTTGCCATTACGAATGTCTTCGATAATTTCTTCTGTGGTATTCAGTTTCATTTTTATGTATCAATCTTGTGTCAGGAAACAAAACCGGCCTTTGCCAGCAATGCCATATCAATATTCCCGCGCTTGTCGTCAGGCAGATGCAGCAACAGGCGTTCGAGATAGCGCGCGATCAGGTCAACTTCAAGATTGACGCGCGTGCCGGCCTGGTAATGCTTAATCACTGTTCGCGCCTGGGTATGCGGCACAATATTGAGTTCAAACTGTTTATCCCTGATGCTATTTACCGTCAGGCTGGTGCCATCGACGCAAATCGAACCTTTGGCAGCGATATATTTCAGTAACTCTTCAGGCGCTTCGATGACCAGCCGGATGGAACGCGCATCTTCAGATTTATCGACCACGGTACCAAGACCGTCGACGTGGCCACTGACCAGGTGGCCACCGAGCCGCGTGGTTGGCAGCAGGGCTTTTTCGAGATTCACTTCACTGCCCGGCTTGAGTGATTTGAGACTGGTATGGCTAATGGTTTCATTCGATACATCGGCAACGAAACTCGATGCCGTGTATTCAATCGCAGTCAGGCAGACACCGTTTACCGCGATACTGTCACCCGTATGCACATCAGACATATCAAGCGAACCGGTATCAACCTCCAGTCGCATGTCACCACCCACGCTCTGCATGCGCCTGATCTTGCCCAGTGATTCGATAATTCCGGTAAACATATCAGTTTTATTTAGCCCGCTTAGGTTTTTTCGTTGCCGCTTTCAACTTGACCAGGTCAAGCATATAAGATGTCATTGGCAATGCCGAAGCATTGTTAAACTCGGCACCGGCTTTAACGCCCGCGGCAGCAATTTCTTCCACGCTGTCAGTCGTGTCATAGACAGCATACATCGCACCCAGTGCATATTCAGAACCTGACCCAATCGCCCAGAACTTTTTATATTCACTGACTTCACGCAATGAATGCACACCGAAGATTCCATGGGGACATGCGATCAGTGCATCGATCTGGGTGGATTCATAGGGATCGGTTTCTTCATCCTTGGCATTCAAAAAATACTTGTCTTTCAATACCGGGTGCAACTGGCGGAAAGATTCAAATATCGACATCCGTGAAGTGAAGTCCATTTTTACTTCGGGCTGTTCAACGATGCTTTGCATCACCAGGTGGTGGGCGGCGCTGCCGACAATGCCGAGATAGGCACCTTTGCATTCAAGAATCTTGTCCGAATCCGCATCGTATTCTGAGCCCATGCGCAAATCACCAAAACTGGTGAGGCTGTCAGCTGCGATACATACCTTACCGGCTTTTTTTGCGACGACGATTGTTGACATTAAACGCTCTCTTCTTATTGAATATATTTCGGCCTGGCGGTAATGCGCAGGTCAGTGTCAATCGAACGCACATCGGTAAATGCCAGTTCGATCCTGTGTTTCATTTCATCCAGACCGGGCAAGCTGAACAGGCCGCGCGCCGAGTCACCCATCACATGCGGCGCCAAGTACACCACGATTTCATCGACCAGTTTCGCCTGCAACAGCGCGCCGCACAGTTTTGCACCCGCTTCAACATGGACTTCGTTGATTTCACGTTGTGCAAGAGCCTGCATCAGGGCGTGCAGGTCTACTCCGTGTGCAGCCGACGGTAGATGCAACACTTCGCAGGCAAGATCTTCGCGCGCTTTTTCACTGCTGGTTACAACCAGCACCTTGCCACCCGCCTGGCACATCAGCGCATCGGCCGGAAAGCGCAGCTGACTGTCTAGCACGACGCGCAACGGCTGCACGACTGCGCCATACTCACTTTCGATTCGCACATCAAGCCGCGGGTTATCCGCCAGCACAGTCCCAATGCCGGTGAGGACGGCAGAACTGCGTGCGCGTAACTTTTGCACATCGGCACGCGAAGCAGCACTGCTGATCCATTTACTTTCACCCGATGCCATCGCGGTTCGGCCATCCAGGCTCATCGCCAGTTTCACCCGCACAAACGGCAAACCGTTTTGCATGCGCTTGATAAACCCCGGGTTCAAGGCACGCGCCTGCGCTTCGAGCACACCGACTTCAACGTCAACTGCGCTATCTCTCAGGCGCTGCAGGCCCTGGCCGGCGACCTGCGGATTCGGGTCCTGCATCGCAGCAACCACCCGGCTGACGCCCGCTGCCAGCAAGGCATCAACACACGGCGGTGTCTTACCGGTGTGGTTGCACGGTTCCAGCGTGACATACGCAGTCGCACCACGCGCACGCTCACCCGCCTGTTGCAGGGCCCGCACTTCAGCATGCGCTTCACCCGCGCGCTGGTGCCAGCCTTCACCGACAATGGCATCGTGCTGCACAATCACGCACCCCACGCGCGGGTTCGGTTGCGTGGTATACAGCCCGCGCGCCGCGAGGCGTAATGCCCGCTGCATGAATTCAGTATCGCGCGTGTTCATTTGACAACGTGCTATTTACGCTTTTTTCTGGGCGTGCTCTGTTCAAGACGCTCGATCGCGTCACGGAATGCATTGACATCACCAAAGTCGAGATACACCGAAGCGAAACGAATGTAAGCGACATGGTCCAGCGCCAGCAATTCTTCCATGACCCAGTTACCAATGCGGCTGCTGGCAATTTCACGTTCACCGGCTGACAACAACCGGTGCTTGATGCGGTTGATCGCTTCGTCAATCTGCTCAGTGCTGACCGGGCGTTTTTCCAGCGCACGCATCACACCCGAACTCAACTTGACCTCATCGAAGGGCACGCGGTTGCCACTGGTTTTGATAATGCGTGGCATATTGAGTTCAGCCACTTCATAGGTGGTAAATCGTTCGGTACAGGCAACGCATTCGCGACGCCGGCGCACCTGGTCACCGTCGGTTGACAGGCGTGAGTCGATTACGCGTGTGTCAGGCTCTGAGCAGAATGGACAATGCATGGTATTAATTCAACTCACGGGTTCAGGCGTAGACCGGCAGGCGTTTGCAAATCGTGGTGACCTTGTCGCGTACCGTGTTAATAATGGATTCATCCACGGCACCGTTATTCATGCTGTCAATGATGTCACACATCCAGCCTGCCAGATCTTTTGAATCCTGTTCATCAAAACCCCGCGTGGTCATCGCCGGCGTACCGACGCGGATGCCGCTGGTCACAAACGGTGACTGCGGATCATTCGGCACGGCATTTTTATTCACCGTGATGTGCGCACGGCCCAGCGCCGCTTCAACCTCTTTGCCGGTCAGGCCCTTGGCAATAAAGTCCCACAGGAACAGGTGATTGTCGGTACCGCCCGAGACCACCGTGTAACCTCGATTGATGACCACCTCGGCCATGGCCTGCGCGTTGACGATGACCTGTTTCTGGTAGGTCGCAAATTCGGGCTCCAGCGCTTCCTTGAATGCCACTGCCTTGGCCGCGATCACGTGCATTAACGGCCCGCCCTGGGTACCGGGGAAAATCGCCGAATTGAGCTTTTTCGCGAGGTCGGGGTTTTTCTGGATCGAGTGCGCACCAACAACAATAATGCCACCACGCGGGCCACGCAGGGTTTTATGTGTAGTAGACGTGACCACGTCGGCGACCGCGGTCGGGTTCGGATAATGACCCGCGGCAATCAACCCGGCAACATGTGCCATGTCGACAAACAGGTAGGCACCGACCGAATCGGCGATGTCGCGAAAGCGTTCCCAGTCCATCACCCGCGAGTAGGCTGAAAAACCCGCGACGATCATTTTCGGTTTATGTTCGTTCGCCAGTTTCTGTACTTCGTCGTAATCGACTTCGCCGGTGTCATTATTCAGACCGTATTGCACTGCCTTGTAGATCTTGCCGGAAAAATTCACGCTGGAGCCGTGTGTCAGGTGGCCGCCGTCAGACAATGACATGCCGAGAATGGTGTCACCGGGCTGGCACAGGGTCATGTACACCGCGGCATTGGCCTGCGAACCCGAGTGCGGCTGCACGTTGGCATACTCGGCACCGAACAGTTCTTTGGCGCGATCGATCGCGAGCTGTTCGGCGACATCGACATTTTCACAACCGCCGTAATAACGGCGTGCGGGATAGCCTTCCGCATACTTGTTGGTCAGCACCGAGCCCTGGGCCTGCATCACGCGCGGGCTGGCATAATTCTCCGAAGCGATCAGTTCGATGTGATCTTCCTGGCGGCGCACCTCGTGCTGCATGGCGGCGGCAAGCGCCTCGTCATAGCCTTCGATTTTCATATCTTTCGAGAACATTAAAACTCCTGCATCGGGTAAATATAACGGGCGCCGTTCCGGCGATTCAGCACGTCTGGAAGAAAGGCCGCAAATTCTACCAAATAAGCCTGCTTACCGCATGTTTTCCTTAGGATTTAATGCAGAGGATTTGTGGCCCATTTGTTTCAGCGTATAATTGCGCCTCCCCAACAATGAAGCACGGCAGCAATGGCGCAATATATCTTCACCATGAACGGTCTGGGCAAGGTCGTTCCCCCGAAAAAAGAAATCCTCAAGGACATTTATCTCAACTTTTTCCCGGGCGCCAAAATCGGCGTACTCGGCTATAACGGCGCGGGCAAATCCACCCTGCTGCGCATTATGGCCGGCGTCGACACTGATTTTATCGGCGAAGCCCGCCCTGCCAGCGGCATCCGTATCGGCTATCTGCCGCAGGAACCGCAGCTCGACCCGGCCAAAGACGTGCGCGGCAATGTTGAAGAAGGCCTCAGCGAGATCAAGTCGGCGCACGAGCAGCTCGAGGCAGTGTATGCCGCCTATGCCGAGCCCGATGCCGATTTCGAGGCCCTCGCCAGCGAACAGGCGCGACTGGAGAATATCCTGCAAGCCGCGGATGCGCACAACCTCGACCATAAACTCGAAGTCGCCGCCGATGCCCTGCGCCTGCCACCGTGGGACGCCGATGTTGCCACCCTGTCCGGCGGCGAAAAACGCCGCGTGGCACTCTGCCGCCTGCTACTGTCATCTCCCGACATGCTGATCCTGGACGAACCGACCAACCACCTCGACGCCGAATCAGTCGCCTGGCTGGAGCGTTTTCTGCACGATTTTCCCGGCACCGTGGTGGCTGTCACGCATGACCGCTATTTCCTCGACAATGTCGCCGGCTGGATCCTCGAGCTCGACCGCGGCCACGGGATTCCCTGGGAAGGCAATTATTCTTCCTGGCTCGAGCAAAAAGAACAACGCCTCGCGGTAGAAGAGAAAAAAGAAGCCAATCGCCAGAAATCGATCAAGGCCGAACTCGAATGGGTACGCTCCAACCCGAAAGCACGCCAGGCCAAGAGCAAGGCACGCATGCAGCGTTTTGAAGAACTGGCCTCGGATGACTACCAGAAACGCAGTGAAACCAAGTCACTCTATATACCGCCCGGCCCACGCCTCGGCGAGCTGGTGATCGAAGCCATTGGCATACGTAAAGCCTATGGTGACAAACTGCTGTACGACAACCTGAGCTTTAATCTGCCCCGCGGCGGTATTGTCGGCATTATCGGGCCGAATGGCGCGGGTAAAACCACGCTGTTTCGCATGATCAACGGCGAGGAAAAACCCGACGCCGGTGAATTCAGGGTCGGCGAAACCGTGCAGATTTCCTATGTCGACCAGAGCCGTGACAGCCTGACGCCGAATAATACTGTGTGGGATGAAATTTCCGATGGCCTCGACAATATCACCATCGGCAAGTACACCGTGCCTTCACGCGGCTATGTCAGCCGCTTTAACTTCAAGGGTGAAGACCAGCAGAAATTCATCAAGGATTTATCCGGCGGTGAACGCAACCGCCTGCATCTTGCGAAGTTACTGAAAAGCGGCGGCAACCTGCTGCTGCTCGACGAGCCGACCAATGACCTGGATGTTGAAACCCTGCGCGCACTCGAAGATTCCCTGCTCGATTTTCCCGGCTGCGCCGTGGTGATTTCGCATGATCGCTGGTTCCTGGATCGCATTGCCACCCATATACTTGCGTTTGAGGGGGACAGCAAGACTGTCTGGTTTGAAGGAAATTACACCGAGTATGAAGCCGACCGGCATCAAAGACTGGGCGATGAGGCGGACAACCCGCATCGCATCAAATACCGCAAACTTGCCTAGGCAATTGCTTCGAGTTTATAAAAGCCCTGGATTATGCTGAATCCGTAGGCGATAACCTCGTCGCTCTCCAGCAATTCGCGATAACAAATTCTACCGAACACCTCCTGGGTTCTGCCGTCAGGAAATGTCAGGCTGGCATGCACCCGATCTTCCAGTTCGAGCGCGGCACTGGCGTGAAAGCGAAAGCCACCTTTGCTGATATTTTCTATGCTGACACGTGCAGTTTGGACTGCCTCATCGGCCTCACCATTGACCTTCAACAGCCGCAGAGAATACGCATCACCAGATAAGCGGTTGAAATTACGCGACATACTTTCCTATCTTTGCCACAGGCTGTTCTAGAATTAGTCCATGTTTAAGTCATAGAAGTATAGCCAGTACATTGGCTGTTTTAAATAAATACTCCCAAATTCCAAAAAGCTGTTCTCGATGATGCACACGGGCATATACGCCATGTGCAGCCTATTAATTAATCAACAAGGATGCCTGGGAATGAACATTACCGAAAAAGAAAGAATCCTGTTTGTCGATGACTCCGCCACCGTGCGCAGTACCGCCAGTAAAATGCTGTCCGAACGCTATGAGGTTATCGAGGCCTGTAACGGTGATGATGCCTGGGAAATATTACAGCACGATGACACTATTAGAATCATTTTTGCTGATATACAGATGCCCGTGCTCAACGGCCTGCAGCTGTTAAGCCGCATTCGAAAAAGCAGCGATGAAACCCTGAGCAGCCTGCCAGTCATCATGGTGACTGGGGAATCGGACAGCGAAGCCACCATGCGCGCAGTGTTCGAAATGGGCGCCACTGACTTTATCGGCAAACCGTTTAAAGCTATCGACTTACAAACCCGCGCGTACTCATACCTGAAACTGACACGCAAAGTCAGAACATTGAATCAGTTATCTGGCCAGGACAAACAGACTGGGGCAAATAATGCCACGCAATACAAAAAACTGGGCAGCCAGGCATTGTCGTTCGCCATGCGCCACAAAATCGAATTCACTGTAGCGCATTTTGAAATCTGTGATTACCAGAAAATTAAACTAACACACGGCGACAGCATTGCGGACCAGATACTGACAACTGTCGCCAGCCGTCTTGACAGTACACTCAGAAAAGAAGACATCATCGCGCGCATAGGTATTGCCCGCTTTGGGCTGATCCTGCCCTGCACCAGCCGCGTTAGATCATCTGCGCTTATTATGCGCATGCGTGACATGATTCAGAACCTGGCGTTTGACACCGGCAGAGAAAAGCTTCGTATCAAGCTGGCAATCGGTATCACATGTGCCGGCCTTGAAGAGCATGCTGACAATTTTGACGAAGTCAATCTACAGGCTGAACAGGCGTTAACCAGCGCATCAACAAGAAAAGATGTTTCGAAAAAGCAATCCAGTGCCGATAAACAACTGAGTGAAAAGCAACCCGATTTACAACAGGGTGAAGCTTTGCTACAGAGTTTGCAGGATATCGTGGCAGGGAAATTCAGTAATATTGAAAAAACGCAACAAATCCAGATACTCGACAGCCTGAATGAATTTGCAGAATTCGTTGAAACAAATAGTCTCGCTGATGCCAGGCATGTCTTTGACCGCAGTTGAATCAGTAACCAAACACACCGTCGAGCAATTTCGCATACCCCGCGTAATCTGCGTTGCTGGCAGTATCGAATCGCTCAATATTCAGCGCCTCCAGCATTTTCTTTCCATCAGATGTATTCGCTGCATCTACCAGTGACTTTTGAACTTTTGCTGCAAGTTCCCGGGGAATATTTTCAGATGAAGATAATGCCATATGCGGCACCGGATCGGTTGTCAGTATGGTATTCACACCCTCGAACAAGCCCACCAGGGGCGTTGGGATGATGGCCGCATCTACAGACCCGTCCAGCACTTTATAGCCAGCTTCGGTGGCGTTATGTACCTGGATATAAAATGGCAACCTCACCGGGTTTGGAAACATACTATCGAGGCGAATTGCACCGAGCCCGGGGGACGCCATGGTCGCAATCTTTTTTGATATCAGCTCCTGCATTTCAAACACCAGGTTATCCTCGCCCGTGATCACGGTGAAACTGACTGTGTCGGGAAACTTGGCGAGTACCGTGAACTTTTTCCGTTCAATCCGGTAGTCGGTGAAATGGGCCGCGTCGAGCACGAAATCGAACCCGTTGTTCTTTTTCATGCGTTCCCAGTAGGTCAAAAAATTCTTATGCGTGAGTACATGAAACTGCTGACCGGTTTTTTTGCTCAGGTAGTCAGCCAGCGGCTGGTAATTCTTGCGTATGTCAGCTTCAGACAAAACAGGCTGCACCACCAGATTATAATCTGCTGCGTGGGCGACCAGGCTCTGGACAGAAAGCAGCAGAATGATTAATGACAATAACGCACGCACGCCAAACTCCTTCTACAGTTTTTGTTGTACTGCATGTATTTATAGTTGCGTTGCAGAAATATGCCATACATTTAGCCAACGTCAGGCCACACCTCAATATCAGCCGCATCTTTATAGGCCATAAAATATTTGTATATATTACTTATATTACATACAGTTATATAACTTTCTTAATTTGATTTATGACATAAATGCTAGCTATACCTTGATCTAATACAACACCTTTCACCCACCCCGGCAGTGAACACTTACCTGAATCGCGCTGATTATAAAGACATGTAGACGATTAACGCTATACTCAAAAGGCATGTGACGAAACTGGGCCGATAACATACATGCACCAAACAAAAACAAGAACAAAAACATAGAGCCAGTGGCATCAGGCGTACGTATTGAAAACCGAAACCCAATCACATATCAACACGCTCGAGCTGGTCACTCTACAGAACCAGTTACTGTTCGCTATTGGTGGCAGCCTCAATGGCCGCGAGATCATGCACACCTTCATGCAGTCGGCCATTAAGTTACTCGGCCTGAACAGCATCCATCTCTACACCTATGACAATACCGACAAAGCCAAATTAGTTTTGCACCATGATATTGCCCTGCCTCAGAACAGCATCAAGCCGCATGAGAATGATTCGGTGATGGTGATATTGAATCGATTCATTGATTCGGAGACACACTCACAATACAGCAGTATGGTCGACAACCAGTATTATGTTGCCTATGATTTCGCACCGTTTGGAATCCTGTTGTTCGACAGGAAAAATAAAGACCTGCAGCAATCGGTGAAAGACGCCATCCTGCTGGTAGTTCGCAAACTGGCCGATTATTACAGCCTGTGTCATGCACAGAAGTTACTCAATGAAGAAGTCAAGAAAAACAGGGACACGCAACGCACCTATGAATTGCAGGCCAAACAGGATCCACTGACCAACCTGCCGAACCGGCGCGAGTTCCGCTACTCATTGTTCAGGGAAATCTCTAATTCGCAGCGATACAATTACTATGGCTCGCTGATGTATATCGACCTTGATAATTTTAAAAACGTTAATGATTCTCTTGGCCACTCGATTGGCGATATCCTGCTGACGCAGGTCGCTGAAAGGCTTTCCTCCCAGGCCCGTAGTGGTGACACTGTTTTCAGGCTCGGCGGAGACGAGTTTGTTTACATCCTGAGCAACGCCGGCAAAACCGAAGCTGAAGCCACCAGCACATCGCAAAAAGTCGCTATGCGCGTCATCCAGACACTGTCAAAACCAATTGATATCGGCGAATTCAACCTGCACATTACACCGAGTATTGGCATAGCCATATTCCCGGATTCATACGAAGGCAATAACGACTGTGAAGATGTACTGAAACATGCTGATACAGCCATGTACCGCGCGAAAAAAAATGGCCGCAATCGTTACGAGTTTTTCGATCCGCAAATGCACCATGAAGCCAACAAGCGGCTGATTATCGAGGACCATCTACGCAAGGCAATTCTGAATAATGAGCTGCGCCTGGAATATCAGCCTATTGTCGATATCAATGGCACTATTACCGGCGCCGAATCCCTGGTCAGGTGGAACAACCCAGCACTTGGCCAGATTCATCCAGAGCAATTTATCGGCATTGCAGAAGAAAGCAACCTGATACTTGAACTCAGTGAATGGATCACCAGGCACTGTTGTATTTTTGCCGAGCAACTCAACAAACAACTACCAGAGGCGTCAGCATTCAAATACATCAGCATCAATATCAGTCCGCGCCAGTTTATACAGGCAGACTTTGTAGAATCCATATCCAGCACGATAGATGCCTGCAAGGTGCCAAACAAATTTATCAAGCTTGAATTTACCGAGAACGTGTTACTCGACAACATAGAGACCACGATCGAAAAAATGCAGCAGCTCAAAGACAGCAATATTGATTTTCTGCTGGATGATTTCGGCACGGGTTATTCGTCCCTCGCGTATCTGCACAAGCTTCCGATCCGCCTGCTGAAGATAGATAAATCATTTATCACGGATTTTCACACGCAGCACACTGACAAACAGGCGATCGTCAATGCCATCATGGTCATGGCCGAACAGCTAGGTATTGAATGTATTATTGAAGGCGTTGAATTGCAGGAACACGTCAATTATTTCAAACAAAAGAATGTGTTTGGCATGCAGGGTTATTATTTCTACAAACCCATGAGTGGAGACGAACTGACAAGTCTGCTGTTAGGTTAACCCGGGGTCTCTGGCGCTGTTTTCCTGTTACGTTTCGCCGCCTTATTCAGGCGCTGTAATTCCTCCAGTTTCTGCCGGATTTTAATTTCCAGCCCGCGCTCGACCGGAAAATAATACTGGCGCTCCCCCATATTCTCGGGAAAATAACTTTCTCCAGCGGCAAAAGCATCAGCTTCATCGTGCGCATAGCGGTAATGTTCGCCATGACCCAGCTCTTTCATCAGTTTTGTCGGCGCATTTCGAATATGCATGGGCACTTCCTGCGAACCTGACTGTTTTGCATCACGCATGGCCGCGCCCATCGCCGTATACACTGCGTTACTTTTTGATGTACATGCCATGTAAACGATGGCCTGTGCAATCGCTAGCTCACCTTCAGGACTGCCAAGCCGTTCGTAAGTACTCCATGCATCCAGCGCCAGCTGCAAACTGCGTGGATCAGCATTGCCGATATCTTCCGAAGCCATACGTACAACGCGCCGCGCAATGTACAGCGGATCACAGCCGCCATCGATCATGCGTGCATACCAGTACAGAGCAGCATCGGGACTGCTGCCGCGCACGGATTTATGTAACGCTGAAATCTGGTCATAAAACGCATCACCGCCTTTATCGAAACGGCGCAGGCTTTGAGAGGTAACGTCCTGGATCACGTTTTCAGTAATCAGGTTCGAACCGTCCTGCTGCGCTGTTGCAAGGTCAGCGGCAATTTCAAGAAAGTTCAGCGCCCTGCGTGCATCGCCATCGGCAATATTTGCCAGCATTTGCAAACATTCATCTGCAATAATGATATTTTGCTTTGCCAGGCCCTGCTCACTGGTTAACGCGCGTTGCATCAGTGCCACGATATCATCTGTCGAAAGATCCTTGAGAACGTACACTTTGACGCGAGAGAGCAAAGCGTTGTTGAGTTCGAAAGACGGGTTCTCGGTAGTGGCACCAATAAAATATACGGTGCCATCCTCGACGTGTGGCAGAAATGCATCCTGCTGCGATTTGTTAAAACGGTGGACCTCGTCAACAAACAGAATAGTGCGCCGTCCCTGCTGCTGAAATTCTTTTGCTCGTTCGATTGCAGAGCGAATATCTTTTACGCCTGACAGGACTGCTGATAATGCAATGAACTCGGCCTGGGCAGTGTTGGCAATTATACGTGCCAGCGTGGTTTTACCTGTGCCGGGCGGCCCCCAGAACACCATCGAATGCAGGCTGCCGGTTTTAATCGCCTGCGTCAGTGCTTTGTGTTCGCCAAGGATATGCTGCTGACCAAGGTAGTCATCGAGGGTTTGTGGCCGCATGCGATCCGCCAGTGGACCGTATGCAGCGGTGCTTAACAAATCATCTGCCGGCGGCACTAGGAGCCTCCGAACACATCGACCCCTTGCGGTGGTGTGAATCTAAACAAGTCTGATTTAAGCTGTGCATTGGCGCGCAAACCGTCGAATACAATATCAGTTGTCTGTTCAAACTGGTCGCGCAACTGCATGAAGCGCATGCCGTTCTTGTCCATGCCAACGACAACGCCCTTGAAATCGGTATCATCGTTTTTGTTGATTAACTCGAGGCGATAGATGCCATCCTGGTTATCCAGTTCACGTACATCAAACGCCTGCTTCAACTTCAGCCGGCCCTCGACCAGCGCCATGGGGGTATTGCTTAAAGTAGCATCCTGTTTCTGTACCGTGACCTGTTGCAGGTCTACATCGTATACCCAGATATGTTCGCCGTCAGAAACAATCTGCTGTTCGTAAGGTAGCGCGTAATCCCAGCGAAATTTGCCCGGTCTTGACAGGTAAAACCTGCCGCTGGACTGTTTCAGCACATCGCCATTTTTTGCCCGCAGTGTCTGTACAAAATCTGCCGACATCGAATGGGTATCGGTGAGGAATTGATCCAGCAGGCGCTCGCCCTCGCCCGCCGATACCGGCAACGCCAGCGCGAACAACAGGGGGAATAAAATTATGTGGAATATTTTCATAAGCATTACTGGCTTCGACACGGATATTCTAAAAAATTCACTATTCACTATTCACTATTCACTATTCACTATTCACTATTCACTATTCCCTATTCACTATTCACTATTCACTATTCACGATTCACTATTCACTATTAATTAGTCATTGCTCTCAAGGTGGCGGCGGCGCCAGCACTTCGCGTGAGCCATTCGACTGCATCGCACTCACCACGCCGGACGCTTCCATTTCTTCAATCATCCTGGCGGCGCGGTTATAACCGATTTTCAACCTGCGCTGCACGTATGAAATTGAGGCTTTGCGTGACTCGGTGACAATGGCGACTGCTTCATCGTACAGCGCATCGATGTCATTGCCGCCACCTGCAGGGGCTTCACCCGGCAGCATGATGTTCGCCGAACTCTCCTGGGTGATGTCTGCAATATAATCCGGCTCACTTTGCTGTTTGAGAAATTTCACCACGTTATGCACTTCGTGGTCATCGACAAATGCACCGTGCACGCGCACGGGAATACTGGTACCCACTTCCATGTACAGCATGTCGCCATGACCGAGCAATTGCTCCGCACCCATCTGGTCGAGAATCGTGCGCGAATCCACCCGTGCCGATACCTGGAACGCTATGCGGGTGGGAATATTGGATTTAATCAGGCCGGTAATTACATCCACCGAGGGACGTTGCGTGGCAAGAATTAGATGAATACCGGAGGCACGCGCTTTTTGAGCAAGTCGCGCGATTAGCTCCTCGATTTTTTTACCGACCACCATGAAGAGGTCGGCAAACTCATCCACCACCACCACGATGTACGGCAAGGTAGTGAGTTTTTGCGGTTGTGCACCCGGTGCCGCGTGATCAGGATCAAACAATGGATCTTCCAGCGGTTTACCGGCATCAATCGCTTCCTTCACTTTACGGTTATAGCCGGCAATGTTACGCACCCCCAGCGACGCCATCAGCGCATAGCGGTTTTCCATTTCACCGACACACCAGCGCAGGGCATTGGCGGCGTCTTTCATGTCGGTCACCACCGGTGTCAATAAATGCGGGATACCATCGTATACATTGAGCTCCAGCATCTTCGGGTCGATCAGGATCATGCGCACTT
>Ga0316201_10001389_pt1 | contig 16209 bp, 15 predicted proteins | sample CS6wburrow_MG_FD_204516 | JGI IMG/M metagenome (GOLD analysis project Ga0316201, IMG submission 204516) | Coastal sediment microbial communities from Delaware Bay, Delaware, United States - CS-6 worm burrow | ecosystem: Environmental > Aquatic > Marine > Coastal > Sediment | place: USA... | reverse complement strand
GCTGCATTGCAACAACTCCCCGAAAGTCAACGTGGTGCCATTATTCTGTGTCATTATCAAGGCATGAGCAACCGTGAAGCGGCTGAAGCCTTAGATATCAGCGTATCAGCCTTAGAATCACTGATGGCCAGGGGGCGACGCAAACTCAAAAAAATACTTCAAGCACAATCGGCTGAACTGTTGGGAGAATTCTAATGAATCAATCTAATCATATTTATAAAACCACGATGACGATAAAACGGTTTTCAGACTTGGTAGAGGCTTATGGTGCTGATGCTAAGCGGTGGCCTACTGAAGAACGTGCCGATGCCCTTAAATTACTTGATGAATCGGTGGAAGCCCGTCGTTTACAACAATCCGCTTTAACATTAGACACTTTATTGGATAGTGTTCCCAAAGCGCCCTCATCCGCGGCCTTGAAAAAACGCATTATGGCTCAAGCACACCGTGTCACTTCGCAATCTCAAGATGCTTGGCAATGGTTAATCCAGTTGCTTATTGGTACGACACCCCGCGAACATTTTTTTCGTCCAGCCGTGGCGACGATGGTGCCCTTATTATTGGGGCTATCCATTGGTTTGAATTTGAATGCCGTTTCAGAGGATGATAATATGTTATTTCAAGAGGAAGTCAGTTTATTGGCTTTAGCGCCAATGGAGTAAGTGTTATGAATGGTAAACAACGCCTCCTCGCTATCGTATTGCTCAGTTCACTGGCACTCAATCTCTTTTTTGGGGGTATCGTTGTTGGCAAATATTTCGGTCAGGTTTCTGATACTAAATTCTTCCACCCTCCCCCCATGCCACGCGGGCCTCGTTGGATTCTTGAATCTTTACCTGAAGCCAGCCGAGAAAAAGTTCGCCCTTTGATACAAGCACATCGTCAACAGATGAAACCTCAAATTCGTGCTATGAGAGCCGCTCGCCGTGAAGTACATCAACAATTAACGGCTGCTGATTTTAATGTAGAAGTGTTGTCAGAAGCCTTAGCGAGGCTAGAGCAAGAAAAGCAAAAAGGCGGTCAAATGATGCAGCAGCTCTTAATTGATATAGCCAGTCAATTAAATGAGGAAGATAGGCAACGCTTATCAGAAGCCACTCGTCGTCGGCCACGCCCGCCTCGTGATCGTGACAGAGGCCCCGATTTTGATAGGCCAGAATGGGGTAAACCCTGATTGTTTTGGTCGATGCTTCGCCCCTACAAAATTTTAAGATTTAAAGCGTTATTTGAAAAGCGTTGATTTTTGCGCGAACACGCCTTTTGCGAACAGGCATTTTTTTTGGCGAACACGCTGGGCGAACACGCAGGTTCGCCCCTACACACCTTCCCCTTCCCCCTTTCCAAGTTCAAGTACTTTTCTAATCCATAATCCTTCAATCCATTCAATATCTTGAAACGGTATCACCGTTTCGTGCTGCCAACCGCCCTCTTCAAGGGCCCATTTCATTCCTTCACCCCCTTGTGGGTTGGTCGTATGAATAATGACAGGACAAATCGGCCTTTGAGACACCAGAAAATCAACCACTTCTCTACCAATCCCCGGATCAAAGACTTCACCTTTTTTCTCACGATTTGGCCCCAAATCGTGATCTAATGATATCAGCGTGACTGAAGACAGATTATTTTTCAACCATGCGATCATCTCAGGCGCATTATCAAAAAACGCTTGTAAGCATTCAGGTTGTTTTTGTTTGAGAATAAGACGCATTGCTTGAGTGCGCCTCTCATCGTCTTCTCGTATCGCAATCAACTGAGTCATGATAATAATTAAAATTAATGTGTAGGCGCTAGCTCATTTTTAATATCCGTGTCAATTCAACATTGAAAATCATTATCCGAAAAACCATATAGCATAATTCTTAATTTAGAATATATAATTGACAACGTTTGTAGCCAAGGCGAACAGGCAGGTTCGCCCTTACATCTTATAGGGGTGGCAAACCGGCGTATTTGCCCTTAGGCTGTTTTGACATGATTTTTCTGAACGTTTGTATGCGAGCTTGATTCACGGTTTAGACAATAAATCGTGTATAATTTTTAAATAATTGTTCAATATTCACCCTGGGGGAGATGGGCGATTGTTACCCAAATAAACTCAAGCCGGGAAGGCAAATACTTATAGAATGTGACTGCAATCTAAAATATTTATTATTAATTATGGATTATTAATTATTATTAAATTAAGCATTAGGCTCTGGAGCCTCAAAAATTGCAATTTGCGAAACGCTTTGAGATCACTGATTTATAGTCGATATGAAGACATTTTATAACAAATTGATTTAAACTATTTTTTTTGATTCGCCACACGCGGCATCTTGACTTCGCAATTGGCGAATGTTTTGTTTATCATTGAGTTTATACTGAGAGTACAACGATGTCTCGCGTAGCTTCGAGCCGAAGTTTGGGTTCATCTCCAGATTGTTTTTAATAGATTATCAAATCGAAAAATGTTAAGGATTTAAGAACCGTGGAACAATTTATCGGGACCACCATTTTATCGGTACGCCGTGATGACAAAGTGGTTATAGGCGGCGATGGACAAGTTTCCTTTGGAAACACTATAATGAAACACAATACCCGTAAGGTGCGGCGATTGTATCACGATAAGGTTATTGCCGGTTTTGCCGGTGCCACAGCGGATGCTTTTACTTTATTTGAACGTTTTGAAGGCAAACTCGAAAAACACCAAGGTAATTTAACCCGGTCTGCTGTTGAATTGGCAAAAGATTGGCGCACTGATCGTATGTTACGACGCTTGGAAGCCATGCTTATCATAGCTGATCATACGGCTTCCTTGATTATTACTGGCAATGGTGATGTCGTAGAGCCAGAAGACAGTTTGATGGCAATCGGCTCAGGTGGGCCTTATGCCCAGTCAGCCGCACGGGCTTTGCTAGACAACAGCACCTTAAGTGCCACGGAAATTGTTGAAAAGGCATTGCATATTGCTGCCGATATCTGTATTTATACTAACCATAATTTAATCATTGAAACCTTGGCAACCGTTTCGACCTGAGGCGCTGTAAGAACTATGAGTGAAATGACTCCCAAACAAATTGTTGCTGAATTAGATAAGCACATTATCGGTCAATCTGCCGCAAAACGGGCTGTCGCGATTGCACTGCGTAACCGTTGGCGGCGTATGCAAGTGGAACCGACTTTACGCAATGAAATTACCCCGAAAAACATTCTGATGATCGGGCCAACGGGTGTCGGAAAAACAGAAATTGCCCGACGTTTAGCCAAGTTGGCAAAAGCCCCCTTTATTAAAGTGGAGGCCACAAAATTTACGGAAGTCGGTTATGTCGGCCGCGATGTGGAGTCAATCATCCGCGATTTAGTCGATATGGCAATCAAAATGACCCGCGAAGAGGCCATGAGTGAAGTTAAAACTCAGGCAATGGATGCCACTGAGGAACGGATATTGGATGCTTTGTTACCGCCACCCCGAAGCAGTAATCGCTTTGAACACAATTTTGAAGAAAATCCCAGTTCTTCTTCAACGCGGCAAAAGTTTAGAAAAATGTTGCGTGAAGGCAAGCTTGATGATCGGGAAATTGAAATTGAACTGAATGAAAATCGTATTGGTGTCGAAATCATGGCCCCACCGGGCATGGAAGAAATGACCAGCCAGTTGCAAAGCATGTTTCAAAATATATCGGGGGGACGGACTAAAACCCGTAAATTGCGTATTAAAGAGGCGATAAAACTGCTACATGAAGAAGAAGCCTCTCGATTGGTTAATGAAGACGATTTGAAAGCGCAAGCGATGGAACGTGTTGAACAAAATGGGATTGTGTTTTTAGACGAAATCGACAAAGTGACGAAACGTTCTGAAACACTCGGTGCCGATGTGTCGCGTGAAGGTGTGCAACGTGATTTATTGCCACTGGTTGAAGGTTGCACTGTCAGCACACGATATGGGATGGTTAAAACGGACCATATTTTATTTATTGCATCAGGGGCGTTTCATTTATCGAAACCGTCTGATTTAATTCCAGAATTACAAGGTAGGTTGCCTATTCGTGTGGAATTAAATGCGCTGAATGTGGATGATTTTGTCCGCATTTTGACGGAACCAGATGCGTCTTTGACAGAACAATACATGGCCTTGATGGAAACAGAAGGCTTAGCTCTTGATTTCACGGATGACAGTATTAAACGTATTGCTGAAATGGCTTGGCAAGTCAATGAACGGACTGAAAACATCGGAGCCAGACGACTGCATACGGTGTTGGAACGTTTACTCGAAGTCGTGTCTTTTGATGCGCCTGAACAAAGCGGAGAAAGCGTAACGATTGATGTTGATTACGTTAATGAGCATCTTAATGAGTTAGTCAGTAATGATGATTTGAGTCAATATATTCTTTAATCCTCAAAGCAATTTGAACGGTGGGCAAGCACTTGCCCACCCGACATCTCAAAATTGAGCAATATAAACGGCAACAGCTTGCCTACCCTACCTCTGAGAAAAATCATGACAAAAGACAATCCGATTCCCACTGAAATTCAGTTACATCAAAAATCCCGCCTTTTAGAACTGACTTTTGATGATGGCGAACATTTTGAATTAACCTGCGAATATTTACGAGTTTATTCCCCCTCGGCCGAAGTGCGTGGACATGGGCCAGGTGAGGAAGTGTTGCAAGTTGGCAAGGGCGATGTGAATATCGAAAAAATTGAACAGGTTGGCAATTACGCGGTTATCTTGCACTTTGATGATGATCATAACACCGGTATTTATTCTTGGGATTGGTTGTATTATCTTGGTAAAAACCACGATAAATTATGGCAGACGTATCTGGATAATATGGAAAAAGCAGGGCAAAAACGAGCGCCAACGAACGGCGGCTAAGTAAGAAAAGGGAAAAGGCAGGGCAATGTGGGTGTGTTCGTAGGGGCGAACCTTTGTGGTTGCCTGCCGTAATTATCTTAAAATAGGTGTGCCTTTTCCTCATCACTTCTTTGAGTGAAGTGAGGAAGGGGAGAAAAAGAGTTATCTCATTTTGAACTTTTTCAAAGAAAGGATGAATTGCAAGAGCGAAAATACCAAATTTTAATGATATAGCCTTTCCCGATTGAATAAAGTACATTTATATTTAAATTCGCCGCTGCAAAATAAATTTTGCACTCCAATTGCGCCGCTGCAAAATAAATTTTTCACTAAAATCAAATTTGTACTTAGCGTAGCTTCCCTTCGGTTCATTCAATCGGGAAACGCTATAACTACAATTTTTTTCAACTGGAGAGTGTGTTAATGAGTGAATTAGCCATTAAACGTTTTCGGGTCAAAAATTTTAAAGCCATTAGAGATAGTGGTGCAGTAGAATTTGGCCCGTTGACTATGTTGATTGGCAACAACGGTTCTGGTAAAAGTAGTTTTATAGAAGGTTTGGAAACTTACCAAGCCATTATCAAGCAAGATTTAGATGTTGCCATGAATCGTTGGCGAGGATTTGAGCATATTCATAATATTTGGGCACCAGATGAAGTAAAAACCTCAGACAATGGGGCTGAAGAAACCAATTTAATGGAATTTGACTTAAAGCAAGAAATCAATTCGACTCAGTTTCGTTCGACTATGTCGGTGACACTTGGAAAAGATAATAAACTTTGTATTCAAAGTGAGAAACTTTTCTTTGGTAACAAAGGTAAAAAAATAGTCGAACGTCAACAGAAAGCACGAGACATTCTGGTTAATTTTCCAGAATTGCCGGATTTTGAGTATGTCAATAGTGTGGATATGGGGGGGTCGATACTTTCTAAAACCCTACAACAATCATTATGGTTAAGTTTGTTATCAATGCTAAAACGACAAACTATTTCTTCATCCAATCAGTTAGTCAATTGGTTAGAAACTATTAATAATAACGATTTATTTAGAAGACGTTTTGATTGGCAGTTTATGGTACTCAATCCTGAAATGATGGGCGTACCTATACCACAAAAAAGAACCGGTGGTGAAATACAACTGAATAAAAATGGTTCAAACATCGCAGAATATCTGATGAGTATTCAAGAATTGAATCCCGTTGCATTTAAAAGTATTTTGGAAACACTACAACATGTCTTGCCTTATGCACAAGATTTGCGAACAGTTGTGACTGAAGAATTAGAACGTGCGGTTTATCTACAATTAATTGAAAAACAAGCTAAAATTGCGAGTTGGTTATTATCGACTGGCACTTTGCGGCTAGTAGCCTTACTGGCATTGCTACGACATCCTAATCCTCCACCCTTGATCATCATTGAAGAAATTGAGAACGGGCTTGATCCAAGAACTATTCATTTAATTGTAGAGGAAATACGCAATGTGGTGGAATCTGGCGAAACTCAAATTATTGCAACCACTCATTCGCCTTATTTTTTGGATTTACTGTTTCTTGAAGATATTGTGTTAGTAGAACGTGACAATAGCGGACAACCCTTATTTTTTAGGCCCCATAATAAAACATCACTGGCAGCCTGGGCCAAAAAATTTACACCTGGCAAACTTTATACAATGGGCAAACTGAGTCCTCAATCATGAAAATAGGGATGATTTTTGAATGTGGGCCAGAGGGTGCCGACAAAAAAGTTTGTGAATACCTTGCTCGTCAACTGGTACCAAACCTTGAAATTTCTAGTATTCCACTTGATACTAAACCTAAATTGGTAGCAGATTGTGGTGAAGTAACGGCTATTCTTTTAAGCGAAGGTTGTGAACGTGTTCTGATTATCTGGGATTTATTTCCCAGTTGGAATAAGGAGGTGCCCTGTCGAAAAGAAGATAGAGAACAAATTTTGGAGTCTCTTAAACAAGCCGGCGTGAGTTCTTCAAAGGTCTATTTAATTTGTATTCGGGAAGAATTAGAAGCGTGGTTAATAGCAGATGGGCAAGCACTTTCTAAAGTGATTTCTAACTATACCAGCCCCCATCAAATTAAAAAAATTAAGGATGTCAAGAAACCTGAGACAGTATCCAACCCGAAAAAGGAATTGATACGGATTTTTAAGCAACATACTGGGATAAAATATAATGACAAAGATCATGCAGAAAAAATTGCAAGCGTTTTGGATTGGACAAAATTAAAAAAACGCTCTCCTTCTTTTGCACGTTTTGTCACAAAATTGACGGACAATTAATACAACATATACCCAGCATAACAGGTGTTTTGCTATGCCACGCTTGTAATGCAACCCCAGGTTGCAGCCTCATCGTTATATACTTCTGACGTTCAGATTATTGGTATTGGGCAACATTCTGTCTTGCGCCCTACGGGCTGTAGGGGCAACCCTTGTGGTTGCCCCTTTGAAAAATCCGAACCTTCGGTGTGCTACGCTAAAACGTGAGCGTTTGGAGTAGACATAAAGTCAAAAATCTTCAAAAGTAGGGTGGGTATTCGCTATGCGGAGTCGAATACCAGCGAAGCTAAACCCACCATTTTAGAGGGAGGCTCGGTGGGTTTTCGCTGCCCAAAGCTACGCGAAGCTCTACCCACCCTACATTTTAATTGCAATTTTAATTGCGTTTTTAATCTGTGATTTCTTATAAAAAATGGTTTTATCCCATGAATGCTGAACAAAAAACACACTTTGGTTATACCCAAGTTCCTCTCAAAGAAAAAGTTCGCCGCGTTGCTGAAGTATTTGATTCCGTCGCAACCCGTTATGATTTAATGAATGATTTAATGTCTTGTGGCATACACCGTCTTTGGAAACGCTTTACCATTGAACTATCCGGGGTACGGCCCGGACAACGTGTTCTGGATTTAGCGGGCGGTACCGGCGATTTGGCCGCTAAGTTTGCTAAACAAGTCGGTTCTCAAGGGCAAGTTGTTTTGGCCGATATCAATGCCGCCATGTTACAAGTTGGCAGGGAACGTTTGCTGAATAAAGGCGTGTTAGTGAACTATGCTCAAGTCAATGCTGAATTTCTACCCTTTGCCGATAATACTTTTGATATCATCAGCATAGCCTTTGGCCTACGCAATGTCACCAATAAAGAAGCTGCACTCGCTTCAATGTTACGAGTCTTAAAACCGGGTGGGCGAGTCTTGATATTGGAATTTTCAGAACTCAAGATTAGTCCGTTAAAACCGTTGTACAATGCCTACTCTTTTAAAGTCTTGCCACTGTTAGGTAAGCTTATGGCCAAAGATGCTGAAAGCTATCGTTATCTGGCTGAATCCATTCGTATGCATCCTAATCAAGACACTTTACTTGAAATGATGCAACGTATTGGTTTTGACCGCTGCGATTATCATAATTTAAGTGGTGGCATTGTCGCGCTGCATAGAGGATATAAACTGTGATAACTGTTCTGACAGAATATGCCGGATTTTGGCGACGTGCCTTCGCATTCTGGATAGATTGGCTATGGATGGGGCCTTTAGTCTTGTTTTTATCCTACTTTATTTGTGGTGGTTCAGAATGCACGGATTTACAAAACAGCATGAACCCAATGACTTCATTAGAAGAGTTTGATTTAAGAAACTTTTTAGTTCAAGAGTTCCTACCCGCTTTGCTCATTTTATGGTTCTGGATAAAATACAGTGGCACACCAGGCAAAATGTTATTAGATTGCGAAATTGTCGATGCCCGTACTGGTAAGCAGATTGATTTTAAACAAGCCATATTACGTTATTTAGGCTATATTGTTTCAGCACTCCCCTTTGGTTTAGGGTTTCTCTGGATAATGTTAGATAAACGCAAACAAGGTTGGCATGATAAAATTGCGGGTACCGTTGTGATCATTCATGATGAAGCTACCGTTCCTTTATCTCAACTTCAAGAAAGTTTATTATAATTTTAATAGAACGCTGATATTTAGCGTAGCACACCGAAGGTTCACGATTTCAGGCTAAAGTTTCGTGAAGCTAAACTTTAGCGTGAAATGCTGATTGTCATGATCAACACTGATTTTTTAATCAGCGTTCTATCAATAATATATAGTTTGTCAGATTAAATCGGTTGGCCTTGTAAGATAGTGGATATCAATGCTTTGATAACGGCTAACTGATAACTGATAACTCAACCTGAGAAATACTACCGTTGCTAAATCAAATCTTCGTAACCACTTTAGAAACGCTGATTAATCAAGCACTGCGTTTAGATCCAACCAGCTTACACGCTTTAACGACATTCGCTGGTAAAATTATCCGCATTGAAATCAGCGGCATTGATTTCAATTTCACTTTATTTCCTGATAATCAAGGTATTATTATACTCAATGATTATGAAGGTGAAGTGGATGTTCGCATCAAAGGGGCCCCTTTTACCCTGTTACGCTTACTGCTACAACACGACGCGACGTTCTCAAATACACCCGATGTGACAGTCAGTGGAGAAATGAATATTGCTCAAGAATTACTGCTGATGCTCAAAGGATTAGATATTGACTGGGAAGAACAAATCGCGCAATGGCTAGGGGAAGTGCCGGCGCACAAATTAGGAACGCTGTTTCGAGAAAGCCAAAACTACACCACTGAACGTCTTAATGCATTACAAAACAACAGCAGCGAATACCTGCAAGATAAAGTGCGTCATCTACCCAGTCGCGCAGAAATCGAAGATTTTTTCAAAATGGTAGAGACATTGCGTGATGATGTTGAACGTTTAGAACAACGGGTACAACGATTATTATGAGATTGATCAGGCAAATCATACGTTTATTCACCATTTACCGCGTCATTGTACGTTACGGGCTTGATGAATTACTCCTCTCAACAAAACTTTTTCGTCCACTACGCTTATTTGCCTATTTGACACCTGGGTACTGGATACGCTCTAAAGATCTCACGCGCGGTATGCGAATTCGTTTTGCCTTAGAAGCTCTGGGGCCCATTTTTGTCAAATTTGGTCAAATTCTCTCCACCCGCCGCGATTTATTGCCCGATGACATCGCCTTAGAATTGAGCGAATTACAAGATCACGTTGCACCGTTTTCTTGCGAAGAAGTTAAGAAAATTATAGAACAAACCTACGGCCGTCCCGTGGATGAAGTCTTTGCCGAGTTTGACAATAAGCCAACTGCCGCCGCTTCCATTGCCCAAGTTCATGCCGCGCGTTTGCATAACGGGCGCGAAGTCGTTGTCAAAGTACTCAGGCCCGGTATTCAAGGCCTCATTCGTAAAGACATTGAATTGCTTTACTTATTTGCACAACTGGCTAACCGGTATTGGGAAGATGGCCGCCGCCTACGCCCGTTAGAAGTCGTCGCCGAATTTGAAAAAACGCTTTTCGACGAACTGGATTTAGTACGAGAAGCGGCCAATGCCGCCCAACTCAGACGCAATTTTAAAAACTCTGATTTACTCTATATCCCTGAAATAGAATGGGATTATACACGGCCCAATATCATGGTGATGGAACGTATCAGCGGTATCTCCATCAACGAAGTAGAGATTTTAAAACATCAAGGTGTGAATTTAAAACATCTCGCCGAGGCAGGTGTTGAAATTTTTTTCACCCAAGTTTTCAGAGACAACTTTTTTCATGCTGACATGCACCCGGGCAATATTTTTGTCGATGCACGTAATGCCTACCGCCCGAATTATATTGCCGTAGACTTTGGCATCATGGGTACCTTGAGTAAAGAAGATCAACATTATTTAGCGGCCAATTTTATCGCCTTTTTTCGCCGTGATTATCAAAAAGTAGCCGAATTACATGTGCATTCAGAATGGGTACCCGCCGGTACACGGGTAGAAGAATTTGAAGGGGCTATCCGTAGCGTTTGTGAACCTATTTTTGATAAGCCCTTGAAAGAAATCTCTTTTGGGATAGTCTTATTGCGCCTGTTTCAAACAGCGCGACGTTTTCACATGGAAGTACAACCGCAATTAGTTTTACTCCAAAAAACATTATTAAATATAGAAGGTATCGGGCGGCAACTCTATCCCGAATTAGATTTATGGCAAACCGCCAAACCGTTTTTAGAACGATGGATGGATGAACGAGTCGGTTTACGCGCCTTTCTCAAAGGCATCCGTTCTAACTTACCTTACTGGGCCGAAAATCTACCCGAATTGCCCACGCTGATACATGAAACCCTCGTTCAACGACAAGCACAAGCCGAACACATTAAACGTATTGACACTGAATTAAGCCATATCAAAAACGACATGCAGCAATGGCACGAACGTATCGCGCTGATATTAATAGGCTGCACATTAATCATCTGTTCTAGCATTATTATCTCGTTAAAAACAATAGTCTTTTTGAATTTTAATCTCTTGTGGTTAGGCCTTTTTTTGGGCGGAATAGGGAGTATAATGTTGCTCTTGGCATTGGGCAAACGTGCGCGTTTGTAGGGTGAGCAAGCGGGTGCTTTGATTTAAGAGATTTCCTCACACCCCATCACCCACTTACTCCAGCATTCCTTTTTTTGAGGCGGGATGGTGGGCAAGCGTGCTTCAAGATGTGGGTATTTTTCGAGTTCAGAACACCCGCTTGCTCTCCTAAAAATTCTATATTGGCATATTATTTGCCATAAAAAAAGAACGTGTCCTTTTTAGGACAAATCTGATGTACCGTTCGCTTGTTCACCTACAGCTATTACAAGTTGGAAGTTAAACAGATGAAGACAAATAAACTAGCAACACTCACGGGAGCGGTATTTCTAAGCCTCTCCCTAACACCGGCTGTGAATGCATCAGATAAAGACATCGCAGCCCTAACCCATTTCTGGCAAAATCCACAGAAAACGGAACAGGAATGCTTGGAGTATTATTATTACTCTGATGTGATCACGTTTTACTGCATGGCCCAAGCGTATTTGGATTATCAAACGCTACAAACCCTTTCAGGTTTACCGGTATTCCTTCAAGGGCCACACACCAAAACCCAGCTTGAACTGAATAACCAATATAGTTTTGGTCATTACAACAAGGATTTTGTGATTTGGCTTAAGGAAAAGCTCTTGCCAGCCACTCAAGCGCCAGGTTTCACACAGTTGTTTAAATTCTTTTACAACAACTACGTTAAACAAACGGCGAGAACGCATTATGTTGTTCATGAACACCTGTTATCCAATCCTGATTATCTCAGACAGGAACAACAGGCTTACGTGCGGATTCTGAAAACGCAAGGATTTTCAGAAGAATTTGATTATGGCGCAGAGTACTATCATTTTGCCGGGCTGTATGAAGAAGACTACGACGGTTCGATAGTGAAACAGGCTGTTTTATTTTGGATTCGACGTGTCACAGACGGCACAGAAGCGGCTTTTTTCCAAGGCATCAACGCATTGCTAGAAATCTACGATCCCGATTTCTTGCAAGCATGGCATAAAAAATCAGAATGCCAATCGGCCTCAACAGCAAAACAATTAGCCTGTCAACATATCGCTTATACGAAAGAAATGGCTGCTGCTGAAGCAGAACTTGAGCGGGTTTATCGGAAACTCTATGCTAAACGAGATACTGAAGGGCAAGCGAAATTGAAAAAAGCGCAAGCTTTGTGGATTGAATTTCGTAATGCCAACGCCGTATTCTTAGTAAACGGCCTCAAAAATGAGCTACAAGAATCCGTTTCCCAGATCAAAGAGAAAGCCAACATGACTCAAGAACGAATCAAAGTGTTAGAAGCTGAACTGGAAACGAAGTAAATAGCAAAAGGGCGAACACTGATGTTCGCCCTCAAACTCCAATTCTTTAGATATCAGATAACCTTTCCATATCATTATTTCAAATCCTCTTCCAAATAATTCAAAACAATACCTCACTTCTAGTGCCCTTTAGCGTCTTTAGCGCCTTTAGCGTCTTTAGCGTTTAAAAAAAATATCAACTTTCATCCGTCAGACTCAAAAAAAAACAAGGATTGAATATAAACCGGGGCTTATATCCAATCCTTGTCATGATATAGGAGTTCACATAAATATTTGGCCCAAACCTGACAGGTTTTGAAAACCTGTCAAGTTTTTATTATGAATGGCTTATTGCAATTTAAAGCGATCTGATTTTAAACACTTAGGTAATTTTGCCAGCTTGACAAAATCAATCTCATGCAAAATCAACGGAATATCATTATTACTCCTAGGAAAACTGGCATAATTAATTTCCGTCTCAAATTGTTTTGCTAACGTTGCGTCTTCTAAATTCAATAGGGCATCATTATGATGACGAAACACCTTGAGTTTAGAAAAAGCGGCCCAGTCAATTTTCTGACCCGTTTTTTCATTGAGAATCAATTCACTCGTACCAAAACCACTCGCATACTTAATTTTCTTATCCAGCAGATAGCATTCTAGTTGATGAGTGGATAAGTAATACTTGATTTCGTTATTCACTAAACCATCTAAATTGATAATGCGCCCATGATAGAAATTAATAATGCCAGAATCACTTATGCCAATACGTTCACCTTCAATCTCTTGTTTAAGAAGCAAGCCAATTGTTTTTTTAGTTTCTACTAGCAAATCAACGTCTTCAATATGATCAAATGTGTGAAACACTAACAGATTACATGCCGTTATAATAACGAGTAAGCTTGTGATGACATAATAAATGCGTCGCATGGCATGATGGATTATGACATTCAAGACTAAAGAAAAGACGATAAAAATAGGTACGGTTAGAAAAGCAGTGTACCAAATGTAAGTGGCATACGAAAAGGAATAAACAAAAAAATAAGCCATAATCGCAAGAAGCGATGACATCACTAAAAACCATTCTTTCAAGTGAGTCTTCATATAACTCTTCAGACTCAAAAATAATGATTTCAATACGTTTAGCTTGATAAAACCTATTGTTACTAATGTCACTATGCTGAAAGACAAAACATAGTTTAAATAAGAGACGGCATTTAAATAGGTTTTAAATTCCAATCCCACGGCGGGTATGAAGAAAAGAGTACGAACAGATTGAAAAATGATTCTGACTGGCGAACGCTCAACTGCTGTACTCCACAACAGTTTGATTTGTGAGCTGTTTTGCAACCATTCTCCTGAGAAATGAAAATTATGAAGCAGTACAATAGCAACACCAACTATTGCACCCATTAATCCTATCGTTGAGGGCAAGACATACTTTCCTTCACGAGCGAACCCGTAGAGTAAAATGGCTGATAAGAAAAAGGCAAAAGCCAATGCGCCAAACTCTAACCGGGATAAGGAACCTAAAATGCCTAGCAGGAAAATACCGGTTCCCACCAAAACAAATTTTCTTTTGTCAGCATTCGCTAACAACACAAAATACAAGGCACTGATCAGAAATGCGATAGGCCATTCCATCGCGGATAGGCTATTGACTATAAAGCTAAATGATGAAATAAAGACAGCTAATAGCAATAGATGTAAGAATAACTTCTTTTTCACAAAATAGAGCAGTGTGGCTATGGGAACGATAATCGCCAAAACAAATGATAAAGTAGCCGCTAACTTCATCATCAGTAGATTATCGTTTCCGGCAAGATAGACGAGGGGTAAAAGTAAATAAGCCCATAATAAATGAAAACCTGTTGTTATCGTTTGCCCCCCATCACACGACCAAATCCCTTGTTCAACGAAATTTTTCGCCAGCATGATGTAATAAAAAGTATCATCATGCAACCATCTGAGTAGGCCAATATCATCAGTTGAACTGATAACACGTACACCATGTATTATTAAATTAGCCAATGCCGAAAAAACAACAAAAAAAATTAATACTTGGCTATTTAAAATATATCCGTTAGAAGTTGGTATCGAATTTGCACTCTCTCTCTCTCTCAGGTCAGTGCGTTGTTTGTACTGTATTGTCATGATGATTTAAAGAGATTAGTATCGAAGTTACGGAAAAAACTTGTAGGCTATGTGGAAGTGATCTAGCTATTTGTAGTCATCAAGAACATCGTATTGGAAGCGTAAGAAGGAGCGGTGAAACTATTCTTTCAACAAGCGCATTCTTCTAATCGGGTATGTTCGAACCAAACAACACTGATTAATCATTAATATCAATAAGATAACATGTCAATTACCGTTATAGAGGGTTGTTTTTTTTAAATCTTAATTTTAATTATTAAATTGTTTAATCTTTAATCAGTATTAGGCGTTGTCGAAACTTCACACTTTGCTTAAAAAAGCGTCATGACAGTTTCAACGTTCTCAATTATGAGTTGTTATATAATCCGACAACGTCTTAGCTTGCTTAATTAAAGTAGCAGCCATTTGACACAATCCATAGAACATGTCTTTGTTTACTAATAAAAGCCTATCATTGTGAAGTGTGCCATTTAGGAGACTTTGTTAAATATTTGATTTTATTTTGTTTTATTCGGCGTAAGCCTTTTAAAACGATGCGTGAACGTGGCAAACACCCGTTCCCTTTAGGCAGAAAATCAAGCACATATTATGACAAACTCAAATTTAAAAGGACAAGAGGCTTAGACCGATAGGTGAAATATAACCGATAAAGGAACCATTATCGTTATTAATTACCAATTATCAATTGCTGCATTTCACGCAAAGCCGTATCAAGCTAAGGAGTTGTCAATATATAACACCACAGGGAGAACGTTTATGTCCTAATTATGTGGTTGTCGCAAAAGTGTGAAGTTATTATATATGATAACGGCTAAGAATAACAATTATTTTATCAAGGTTTATTTTGCAACGGCTTTCGTTCCAAATTTATTTTGCGGGTTGATTTTCGTTTCTGTTATTTTGCTTTTATTTTTTTGAACTACTGATAATTGATAATTTAATAATTAGATTTTATTAGGTTATATTGACATTTCATGATAAGTATTATGCCGGGCGCATTTTCAAAAAAAGGAGCATTATCAATCTTGGGCTTTGCAAAATAAATTTTGCACTCCAAATCATCGCAAAATAAATTTTGAACGAAAGCCGTTGCAAAATAAATTTTGCACTCCAAGACATCGCAAAATAAATTAGATGAGCCTTTTTTTATTAAATGCGCCCTATTATGCCTTATTCGTTTATTGGCCCGTCATCCGTTGTACTCGAACAGTGATAACTGATAACTGATAACTGATAACTGATAACTGATAACTGATAACTGATAACTGATTCACAATCCAACATGCTCTATATAAGAATAGCTTTCTATGCCAAGTTGTTTCGCATAATCAATTGCTTTCTCATCCATTTGTGGTGAAATCACAATCCGTCTAGTGGCTTGTCGGCCATGCTTTTGCTCATAGAAACGGACTTTATTTTGAAAAATATGTATATCGTGTTTTGCCAGATGCGCTTTAATTTCAGCAATGATGAGCACACCATTTTTG
>Ga0316201_10001388_pt1 | contig 16211 bp, 1 predicted proteins | sample CS6wburrow_MG_FD_204516 | JGI IMG/M metagenome (GOLD analysis project Ga0316201, IMG submission 204516) | Coastal sediment microbial communities from Delaware Bay, Delaware, United States - CS-6 worm burrow | ecosystem: Environmental > Aquatic > Marine > Coastal > Sediment | place: USA: Delaware... | reverse complement strand
CCCATCAGCCTCGCACACGCGGTTCGGACCGTCCAGCACCCCGAAGACCACGTCCAGGTCGCCATCCCCCTCAAGATCTCCGAAAGCCACGTCCGTGTCGTTGAGAAGGTCCGGCTTGAACTCGTCACAGGTGAAGGCGCCGTTTCCGTCACCGAAGCACAGTCGGTTTTCGACGCCCAGGTTGGCGAAGACCGCATCCGGCACCAGGTCGCCATTCAGGTCACCCAGCGCCACGGCCTGCGTCGGCTCGACAAGCCCCTCGGCATCCGAGCAGCTGAAGGCACCGCCGCCCAGACCGAGACACACTCGGTTGACCGCACCCGTGTTGGCGAAGACGGCATCCAGCAAGCCGTCCTGGTCCAGGTCGGCCAAGGCGACTCCCTCGCTGGAGTTCGCGTCCCCGCTGACGTTGCTGCAGACAAAGCCGCCCGCGCCATTGCCCAGGCATACTCGATTCACGCCGAAGTCGGCGAAGACGGCGTCCACAGTACCATCGCCGTTCACGTCGCCCACGGCCACGTCCCGGCTGAAGGCGGTGTCGCTGCCCACGTCGGTGCAAGCGAAGCCGCCGGCGCCATTGCCCAGACAGACCCGGTTGGCGCCGTCGGAGTTGGCGAAGACCGCGTCGAGATCGCCGTCGCCGTCGAAGTCGCCCGTAGCCACCGCCTCACTGTCGTTGGCGTCGGCGTTGATGTTGGCACAGGTGTAGCCGCCCGCGCCGTCGCCCAGGCAAACCCGGTTCGGGCCACCCACGTTGGCAAAGAGCAGATCGACGACGTTGTCGCCGTCGAAGTCTCCAGAAGCGACCCCGCGACCATCGCCGACCGTATCGGTATCGCGGCACGCGAAGCCGCCCACGTCCAGCGCCTCACACAAACGATCCTCGGCCACGTTGGCGAAGACGGGCTCGAGCCCGCCGATCCGGCCCGCGCCGTACTTCTCGCGCAGCTGGCCGAGCATCTGCGGGTTCACGTCCTCGTCGACGTAGAACCAGTGGCTGGCCAGGTAGTCCTCGAAGGTATCGTATGGCCCCACCGGACGGTTCGGATCGCGGCCGGCGTAGATCAGGCCGTCGGCATCCGAGAGCACCGGCGGGACCGGGCCGACGGGACCGCCCATGTAGTGGATGGTTGGCCGTGGCTCGGGCTGGAAGGGATTGGCCAGCGGGTCGAAGACCGGGCAGGGCCCGATCTCCTCCTCGGCCACCACGACCACATCCTCGAGAATCGTGTGCTCATGGTTGAAGGGCGGCGGCAGCACCAGGCTGGCTTCCGGCGCATAAGGCTGCAGGCGCACCGAATGCTGCTCGATGGTCACCGGCACCTTGGGCAGCGGCGCGCGCAACGTCAAGTACTGCAGCTCGGTCGGCGAACAGGTTTGGATCGCCGTCACGTTGTACTCGTGGCCGTCCACGTAGAAGCGCTTCAGGTGCCACGGGCCGCCCGCAGAGAGGTTGGCCACGTTCGGCGCCGCTTCCATCGAGGCGCATGGCGCGCCCAAGGCGCGGCCGACGATGACCGTCGCGGTGTTGTCCGCCGCATCCGTGGCATCCAGGTACACGAACCAGGGTCCGCGCGGCACCGTGCCCAGGTTGTTGCCGCCGGCATTGATGCGATCTTGGACCGGGATCGGCCCCACGTCGCCCGCCAAGGCCGCTGCGTTCTGGCCCAAGGCGATCGTCGAGACCAGGCGCGGCTGCAAGTCGCCGTTGTACCACACCTCGAGTGTGGCCGAGTTGTCGCTGGCCGCACGCAAGCGCACGAAGTGGTCCAGGAACTGCAACATGCCGTCGCGGCCGATGGTCATCGCATCGGTGTGCATGACCACCATCGCGTCACAGGACAGTGGCCCGGCCGCATCGATGTCGTCCACGATGCCGTCGCCATCGAAGTCGATCGTCAGGCCCAAGGTATCGGCCAGCTCGCGCTCGCTCGAGACGTTGATCATGTCGATCGAGCCGTCGAAGTCGGCGTCCAGGCTCGTGAGCCCCTGCCCCTCCAGCGGTCCGGGCGATTGGGTCGCCGGCGCAAAGGTGCCTGTCGGGAAGATCCAGCGCGTCCGGCCCGCCTCGCCGCATACCGGCCGTGGAGCCTGATTATCGACCTCGTCGCCTTCCGGGTTCGCGATCGGCAGCTCGTTCTCGGTCAGCAGGTAGGTCAGCTCCGTCATCACCGCCGGATACCACTCGTCCCGATTCGAGGCCGTGGGATTCACGGCCGCGTCCGGGAGTCCGTCCATGTTCTCGTCGGTCAGGCAGTTGTCGGCGTTGAGGTCCTTGTCGAGGCGCGTCGGCTCGTACCAATGGCGCAGCCACACCTTCTCGGAGGCGTTCGCCCCATTCGCGCGAATGTTGCTGGCCGCGCTGACCTCGTCGAGACCGCCCGCGCAGGCCCACTCCGAGAGCGGTTGCGTGTTCAGCTCCCCCAAGCGCTCACTGATCCATGCCGGGTCCCACGTGACGAAGTCGTGACGCGGCGCCTCGGCCGACAGCGGGCTGAAGGGCCCACGGGGATCGGTGTAGGGCGGGTCTTCCGGCACGAGCCCCGTGTTGGGGTCCACCACGCCATCCGCACCCGCCGTCGCCGGCCGATTCGACTGCCCCTCGATACAGCTGTCGCAGACGACGCTGTCGCCGTAGAGACGCAGGGTCGTCAGCTCGGGCAGGTCCGCCTGTGCCGCAGGCGCGGTCACCGGTGCGCCGGGAGGCATCGTCGCCGGCGCCGCCGCGGCACTGCCCGCCCACAGTCCCGCCGCGCCGCACAGCGCCAGTACTGCGGCAACGAGCCCCACCCGCCGCACGGTGGGCGCCTCAGCAGGAATCCTCGCTGGAGTCGGCGGTGGAGTCTGGGCCGCGCGGTGTTCTCCCGGCGACAGCCCCGAATTTCCTTGCGCGTGCATCGACGTGGAACAAGAACGATTGCGCTTCATCTCTCGACTCCTCGACCGCCATCCGCGGTCCGGTACCTGGCCTGAATGGGCCCGTGACGCGGGGCCGCTCATGCGCTGAGAACAGACGATAGGGACAAACCAACCGCCGCCATCGGACGCAAGGTCCGACGGACGCGCGGTGGCGCCTGACAGCGGCCATGTGGGGATGTCGTGGGTGAGAGAGGGACGACTGGGCAATCGTCCAGGCCACAGCATACCAGCAAAGCTGTTCGGACTCCAGCACGACCGCGACATCAAAGAGCATCCACAGGCGTACTGACGGATACACCTAGGCTGACCTACAAAGCGATGACGCGCCTCGTGCAACGAGGATACTTAAGAAGCACGAATGTGGATCGCAACCCCCTTGCAAGGCTTCACCTAAATGGGGCGACCGAATCTCCATGGCGCCCAGTCGCGTCCGTGTCACGCGATGAGGGGCGCCCCAGGGGACGCCCCTCACCGACGATCACGCTCCGTTCAGCCTAGCGAGTCCACCTCGACGATGCGCGCGCGGTGCACGCGCCGCCGCAGGCCTGCGCCTACTCGTCGCCGGTCACGGCGAAGGGCAGGTAGATGCGCTCGTCCAAGCGACCGAAGTCCACTTCCGGATAGATCATCGAACCCTCGATGCGCACCCCGATGGCACGCCCCGTCTTGTCGACGAGGTCGGCCCGGTCGAGCGACCACGCGCCTTCCAGATCACCCGAGCGCGCTTCGAAGGTGGCCGTCATCAGCACGACCTCGCCCTCGAGCGGCGCCCCCGGCGCCAGCCGGGCGACCACGAAGCGGATCTCTCCTGCTTCCCGGTCCACCTCGTTACGGGCGAAGAAGGCGCTGCCGCCCAGCTGCCAGGCCTCGCCCGGCTTGACCTGCACGCCGGGCGCGTCGAGCGCGTCCAGCACGGCCACGCGCTCCGGGTCGAAGGACATCCGCAGATCGGTGCCGTATAGACCGCGCACGCCGTGCACGATCACGTCCACCGCCACCGTGTCCTGGTCCAAGGACCGGGTGCGCAGCAGCAGCGGCGGGCCGTCGGCATCGATGGCCATCGAGCGCGGCTCGGCCGGCCAATCGACGACGTCCTCGCCCAACAAGGTGCGTACCGTGGCCAAGGTCGTCCCGGACACGCCGGGCAGCCCCACCAGGTTCTCGTCGACGCGGTGCAGCCCGTCGTTGCCCGTGTTGCCGAAGGGCACCGGACCGGCCTTGCCGTAGTTGGAGCCCACGAGCACCAGGTCGAAGAGGTTGACCTGACCGTCGTCCGTGCAGTCGGCCAACGGATCGGCCGGCGGCGTGGTGCGATAGCTCGCACCGACGCGCACCAGGTCGAAGAGATCGACCACGCCGTCGTTGTTCGTGTCACCGCCGGGCAGCGAGGTAAAGGCCAGCTCCTCGGTTTCCCCGGCCACGGCCATCACGCTCGAGCGCGCGCCGAAGTAGCAGCCGGCCGACGTCTCGATCACATGGTCACCGGGCTGGACACCGCAGAACTCGTACTTGCCCTGGGCATCCGTGACCGCCACCGGCACGCCGTCGAGCTTGAGCAGCACGCCGCCATGCGACGAGCGACCCTGCATCTCGAGCTTGCCGTTGTAGCAGGCGGTGCCGCCTCCGTCGTCCGGACCGGTGCGACAGGTCGACGGGTCGGAGTATGGCGAGGACTCACCGGTGTTGGGGTTGTGCGCCTGGACGCGGAAGGTGTAGCTGGTGTCGAAGGCCAGGCCCGAGGCCGTGTAGCTATAGGCCTCGCCGCTGCCCTCCGGCGTCGTGCTTGTCACGCGCGCCAACTCGGAGAAGACGCCGCCACCCACCGACACCTCGACCACGAACTCGTTCTCGTACTTGGACTGGTCGACCCAGCCCAAGGTGATCTCATTGCCGTTGATGGCCGAGCAACCCACCTGATCCGGTGCGCCGCCGCCCTTCTTGGCGCGCACCACGATCCGCGCGTCATCGACGTCATTGCTCGAGTTGGTGTCGATCGTATCCGAGCCGACCTCGGCCCGGTTGACCAGCGCCGTGCCTTCCGGCTGATCGGCCCCGACCCGCGCATCGATCGAGATCGTGCGCGTGCCGCCGGCCAGCAGCGGCGCGTCAAGCGCGCACTGCAGGTAACCGGTGCCGCTGTCCACGCTACAAGCCACGCTGCTGTCGACCAGGCTGAGGCCGTCGGGCAGCATGTCGGTCACGACCACGCCGTTGGCATCCGCCGGGCCGTTGTTCTTGACCTCGAGGTGGAAGCGAACCACGTCGCCGGCATAGGGATTGGGCACCTTGGCCGACTTCTTCAGGCTCAAGTCCGCCGCGCTGGCGGGGATCACCTGGAGCAGCACGGTGCTCGAGTTGTTGTTCGGAGACCCGTCCGGCACGTCGCCCGTCACCGAAGCCGTGTTGGCCACGGTGCCCGCGGCGCCCGGATTCACGTCGGCGGTGATCTGCAACGCATCGAAGCCATTGGCAACAAGCGCCCCGAGATCGCAGCTGATCGTGGGCAGGTCGCTCGTGTCGCAGCCACCCGAGTCGGCGACGTAGGTCACGTCGGAGGGCAGCTCGTCGACCACCGTCACCAGACCGGCCTCGGAGGGGCCGAGATTGTCGATCTGCAGGCTGAAGACCACCTGCTGGCCCGCCGCCACTGGATTGGGGGTGACCGACTTGTTGATTCGCAGATCGGCCTGCCGCCGCACCGTCACCGTGACCGCGTCCGTGTTGTCGGACGCGTTCGGATCCGGCGGGTTGTCCGCGCTGGCCGTGGCGCTGTTGCTCAGCTGCGCGCCATCGGCCAGGCTGGCCGGCAGGTCGACCGTGATCACCACGCTCTTGGACGCCCCGTCGGTCACCTTGCCTAAGTCGCAGGTCAAGGTCGGCAGGCTGCCGCTGTCACAGCCGGCATCGTCGCCCAAGTAGGTCACGCCGTCCGGCAGCGTGTCGACCAAGGTCACGTCGTTGGCGTCGTAGCCGCCGTTGTTGGTCACCGTCACCGTATAGGTCAACGACGATCCAGCCAGCGGTTCGGCCGCTCCGGCCACCTTGGTCACCGCGAGGTCCGCCTCGACGACCGAGTCGTCGTCGATCGTGAGCGTGACATCGTCGGTGTTGTTGTCCACGTCGTCATCGTCGGTCGTCGCGGAGGCCGTGGCCCCATTGACGATCTCCTGGCCGACCGTCGCGCCGGCGTCGACCGTGGTGACCAAGGCCACCGCCGCCGACTCGCCGGACTTGATCATGCCCAAGGCACAGGTGATGGTCGGGAGGTTGGAGGTGTCGCAGCTCGCGTCATCCGACACATAGTCGAGCGCCGCGGGCAGCGTATCGGCCACCACGACCCCGATGGCGTCGGAGGGTCCGTCGTTGCTCACGTTGAGCATGAAGGTCACGGTCTGGCCGGCGAAGGGCTTCAGGTCCGAAGCCGTCTTGCTCATCACCAGATCGGCCACCTGCGGCGCGTTGACCACGACCGAGGCCGAGTCGCTGTTGTCCGAGTCATCCGGATCCGGCTCCGCGGAACGGGCCACCGCCTGGTTGGTCAGGGCGGTGCCGTTGGCAAGACCGGCGTCCGTCTGCACGGTGATCGTCACCAAGCGCGTGGCGCCCGAGGGCAGGCTGCCGATGTCGCAGCCGTTGCCCAAGACCACCGCACCACAACCGGCGGAGTCGGAGACGTAGCTCACGCCCGCCGGCAGGGTGTCGGTCAGCACGACGTTGGCCGCGTCGGATGGACCGGCGTTCTTCACGCGCGTGGTCCAGTCGAAGGTCTCGCCCACGCCGGGCGTCAGGTTGAGCGCATTCTTGCGCACCGCGATGTCGGCGCGGCGCGAAGCCAACACGCTCGCTTCAGATTGGTTGTTACCCGGGTTCGGGTCGATGACGGCGTCCTGCTGGATGCTGGCGAAGGCCGTGGCCCTTGCCGCGTCCACGTCCAGCGCGTTGCCGCTGCCGCCGGGGCCGACCACCGCCACGTTGATCAACGAGGTACCGCTGGTCACGCCGGCATCGACCATCGTCTCGAGCACGAAGCTCTTGGTTTGGCCGGAGACCATCGCGCCGAGATCGCAGATCAACAAACCGGTGTCCAAGCCGATCTCGATGCAGCTGTCCGTGTCGCTGACATAGCTCAAGCCGCTGGGCAACGTGTCGGTGACCAAGACCTGCGCCACGGCGGAGGGACCGAGGTTCTCCACCTCGATCGTGTAGCTGAGCGCCCCGCCCGCCACCACGACCGGCGTGTTGGCCGTCTTCGTGATGCGCAGGTCGGCCTGGCCGTCGCCGCCACCGCTGCTGTTGTTGACCGTGGTGAAGACGAAGTCGAGGTTGTCGTCCGGCGTCGGGTCGGCGGTCGTTGCCTGGACGCTGGCCATGTTCATCAGGCTCGTCTGGTCGGGCAACGCGCCGCTGACCTGCACCGTGATCGAGAAGGTGACGTTGCTCGAGGGCGCCAAGGTGTCGAGGTTGCACACCCGCGTGCCCATCGGGCCGACGCCGATCGAGCAGCCGTTGGGCGCGTCGTCGGAGACATAGGTCACGCCGCCGGGCAGGATGTCCGTCACCTGCACGTCGGTGGCCGCGGTCGAGAAGCTGCTGTTGGTCACGCTGATCGTGTAGATCAGCTGCTCGCCGGCATTGACCGTGGCCGGCGCGCTCTTCTCGATCTCGATGTCGGCCGAGGCGGCGGAGGCAAAGACCGTGGTCGAAGCCGTATCACCGTTGTTGGCCGTGTTCGGATCGGAGGTCGTCGAAGAAGCGGTGGCCGTGTTGGCCAAGATCGTGCCGGCCGAGAGAGCGCCGTCGATGCTGACGGTGACCAGGAAGGAGACCGTGTTGCCGGGCGGAATGTCGCCCAGGTCGCATTCCAGCTCGCCGCTGGCCGGCGGGGACTCGCTGCAGATGCCGTTGGTGCTGCCCACGTAGTCGACACCGGCCGGCAGATCATCGCTGACCTCCACGTTCTCGGCGGTGTTCGGTCCGTTGTTCTCCACCGAGATCAGGTAGGAGATCGTGCCGCCGGCCGGCGCCGTCGCGGGCGCCTCCTTCTCCAGCTCGAGATCGGCCTGCGGCCCGGAAGCCACCTGCGTCGAGGCCGAGTCGGTATCGTTGGCGGCATTCGCATCGTCGGTCAACGAGCTGACCTGGACGTTGTTCAACAGGGTGCTGCCCGGGTTGGCGCCGCCGTCCACGTCGGTGGTGACGGTGAAGCTGCGCGCCGCACCCGCGGCCAGATCGCCCAGGTTGCAGGTCAAGGTCCCGCTGGGGCCCTCGACACAGCCGTCGGTGTTGCTGACGTAATCGACGTTGGTCGGCAACGTGTCGACCACCGTCACGCCCTCGGCATCCGAGGGTCCGTTGTTGATCACGGTGATGGTGTAGATGAGCTCATCACCCGCGCCGACGGTGCTCTGCGCCGCCTTGGTGACGCTCAGATCGGCCGAAGTGTTGGTCTCGACCGTCACGGTGTCGCTGTTGTTGGACAGGTTGGGATCGTCCACGCCCGGCGAGCTCACCACGACCACGTTGTCGAGCTGGCTACCCGAGGGCAGATCGCTGTCGAGGGTCACGACCACGTCGAAGCTGGCCGATGCGCCGGAGGCGATCGGGCCCGTCGTGCAGCTGAGCACGCCGACCGGTGCCTGAACGCAGCTGTCGGTGTCGCTGTCGTAGGTCGCACCCGCCGGCAGAGAGTCGACGACCTCGGCGCCCGCGACGTCGGAAGGACCGTCGTTGAAGACCGTGATCGTGTAGGTCACCTGGCCGCCGGCCGGCGGCGTGCTGTCGTCGGCCGTCTTCTCGATGCGCAGATCCGACTCCGCCGTCACGATGACCGAGGACTGGCCGGTGTTGTTGCCGGTGTCCGGATCGTCCGTGTCCGCGTCGATCGTCGCCACGTTCGTCAGCGCCGTGCCCGGCGTGACGCCCGAGTCGATCTCGACCGTCACCGCCACGTTGGCGCTCTCGCCGGAGACGAGGTCGCCCAGGTCACAGCGCAGCGTCGGCAGGCCGCTGGCGTCGCAGCCGGCGTTGTCGGCAATGTAGGTCATGCCGGCCGGGATCACGTCCTCGAGGACGACGTTCTCGGCCAAGGCCGGGCCGCCGTTGACGACGTTGATCAGGAAGACCACCTGCTCGCCGGCCAGCGGTGTGACATCGCTGGCGGCCTTGGTGATGCGCAGGTCGGCCATGTTGTTCACGACGACGGTCGCATCGTCTTCGTTGTTGGTGGGATCCAGGTCGATCGAGCCGGGCGACGTGGCGCGAGCCACGTTGACCAGCGTCGTGCCGTCGAGCAGATCGTCATCGAGCAGCGCGCGAATCACGAAGGAGCGGCTGTTGCCCACCGCCAGCGGACCCGAGCTGCACACCAGGCGCTGTGGCGGTCCCTCGACACAGCCGTCTGTGTCGCCGACATAGCTCACGCCGGCGGGCAGCTCGTCGATCACGATGGCGTCGGCCACGTCGTCCGGGCCGTCGTTGGTGACGGTGACGGTGTAGAGGATCTCGTCGCCGGCGCTGGGGCTGCTGTCGTTGGCGCGCTTCTGCAAGCGCAGGTCTGCGAAGTCGATCGGCAGATCGACGTCACGCATGTTGACGTAGATGTCGTCGGTGTTCTCGGGATCGTAGAAGACCTTGACCCGCTGGCTCAAGCCCGCCGGACACGCGCCGTCGTGATAGGGCACGATGTCGTCCGGCATGGTCTGCGGCGGGTTGGGCTGATTGGGCCGCGGGATCACGTCACCCGGCGGCGCCCAGGTGTCGGCCGCATCGGCGATGTCGTCATGGGAGAGCGGCGGCAGGTTGGGCACGAGCTCGCCGAAGGCGTCGCGATCGGGACCCGGCGTGAAGGGGCCGGGCTCGTCCCGCGTGCAGCCGTAGAAGGACAGGCGTCCCACGTCGGTGCGCCAGTTGAGCGTCAGCAGGTAGTTGTCGCCGTTGGGCACCTCGACGTCCGTGAAGTCCCAGGGGGTCACGATCGTCTGATGCGTCTCCCAACCGTCGCGCAAGCGCGCGTCCGGCGGGGGTGCCGTCGAGCCGTCGAAGGCCGGGTTGAAGGTCTCGCGCAGCTCGCTGCCGAAGCGCGGCTCGCGCGTCTCCTCGAGGATGCGCTCGACCAAAGGCTCACGTGCCGCCAGCTCGCCCACGCAGGAGTCGAAGCCGTCGGAGTACGCGAATTCCTTGTGCGGGATGCGCTCGACGTCGACCGCGATCGTGTGATCGTAGTTGAAGGGCGGCATCACGCTCATCTCGTCCGGCAGGCCGTCCAGGAAGTAGCCCTGCTGGAAGAGGGTGTCCTGCGGGTTGAAGAAGTTGCCCTTGGGCACCGGCGTGCGGATCGTGATGAAGCTGAAGTTCTGGTTGCAGCCCTGGGGGCCGTTTTCGGTGAAGAGCGCGGTCACGTTGTACTCGTGGCCGTCGACGTAGAAGCGCTTGAGGTACCAGGGGTCGCCGGGCACCAAGTCGTGGTTGCCGAAGCCGTCGTCGATCGCCGAGTGGCTGGCGCCCAGGGCGCGGCCGATGGTGATCGTGACGCGCTCGGCGTCGGTGGCCACGTCCTCGAGGAAGACGAACCAGGCGCCGTCGACGCCGGGGTTGGCCTCACCCGGCGAGACGATCGTGACCTGATCCTGGAAGCGGTCCACGATCGCCGCGTCGCCGATCTGGAGGGTGCGGATGCCACCCACGCGCTCGGGACGGGCGTCGAAGCCGTTGCCGCCGGCGAAGTAGAAGCGCACCTGCATGCCGGAGCCGGGCGTGACGTTCTCCAGGCTCACCAGGTGATCCAAGAACATCGCCGCATGGCCTTCGGGCGTGTTCTCGTCGAGGTCGAGGGTCAGGCTCTCGACGCTGAGGACGACCATCTCGTTGCCGTTGAGCGCCGTGCAGTCCGCGTCGAGCGTGTCGGTGATCGTATCGCCGTCGAAGTCGAGCGCCGGACCGGGCAGCGGCAAGAGCGGCACGCCTTGGATGCGCGGCCGGTTGGCCTGCCACTGCGAGTCCATGAACTGGTTGAGGCTTTCCTCGGTGTGGATCGTCGAGGCCTCGTCGAAGCCATCGAAGTTGGCGTCGTAGCTCGTGACGCCGTAGCCGAACTCACCACCGGCCGGCAGCGAGCCGCCGCTGTTGGGCAGCGGAAGCTGATCGGCGCGCGTGGCCATCGGGAAGGCGATGCGGCTCGAGGCCGGCGGCACCGCGATCGGATTGTCCGTGGTGTCCATGAACAGGTAGGTGAACTCCTGCATCATGGCCGGGAAGCTCAGGTCGCGATCACAGTCGTCGACGAAGCGAATCTTGGTCGTGTAGTCGGGCTGGTACCACAGGCGATGGTAGACCTTCATGCGCGCATTCTGCGCGTTGTTGGCGATCTGCTGATAGAGGAAGCGCAGATCCTCGCCGAAGTTGCGGAACTCGTCGAGATAAGCCGGGTTGAAGGTCAGCGAGTCGCTGCGCGGCGCGTGCGGGTGCTGCGGGTTGAATGGCGCGAAGGGATCGGTGTAGGGCGGTACCTCGACCGGCAAGCCCGCCGGATCGGTGGCCATGGTGTCGCCGGCGCCGAATTGGATGTCCGGGCGCGAGAGCGGCGAGTCACAGGGCTGGAAACGGCCGAGCGGATCGAGGGCGTCACGATCGTAATCCTGCGGGTAGCCGCCGAAGAGGCGGGAGCCGTCGGCATCGACGAAGTACTTCGTCGCGTCGTCGGGATCGAAGATCGTGCTCGCACGGCGCGGCGCACCGTAGTCCGGCTCGTCGTAGTAGGTGAAGTCATCGGCCAGATCCGGCGGCAGCGGCGGGATCACGTCGGGGACTTCCATGTCGGGCATCACCCAACGCCGCCAGCGGGCGGTCGGGTTCTCGAAGCCGCTGGTCAGGTAGTAGTTGTCGGCATCCCAGGGCTGCTCGCCCGTGTCGGGATCGACGGCGGGCTCGGCCTGGTTGGGCAGCACGAACTCGGTGTAGTTCCACGGCAGGGTGAAGATCTGCTCGTTGTAGAAGAAGCTGCCGGGAAGATCGGGGGCGACCGGAGCGCCGTTGACGTCGGTCGCCACCGCGCCGAACTTCTCACGCAGCTGGCCGACGAAGCTCTGGTTGACGTCCTCTTCGGTGTAGAACCAGTGGCTGGCCAACCAATCATCGTAGGGGCCGACCGGCTCGGCCGGGTTGCGCCCGACGTAGGTCAGCGCGTCGCCGTCGTTGAGCACCGGCGGGATCGGACCCACGGGACCGCCCATGTAGTGCAGGATGTCGGGGCGCTCGGTCGGCAGGATGTTGTCGAAGGGCTCGACGAGATCCATGAGCTCCTCGAGGTAGGCCACATCCTCGACGATCGTGTGCTCGTGGTTGAAGGGCGGCGGTAGGTGCAAGGCCTCGACCGTGCCGTAAGGCTGCAGGCGCACCGAATGCTGCTCGATGGTCACCGGCACCTTGGGCAGCGGCGCGCGCAGCGTGATGTACTGCAGCTCGTCCGTGTCGCAGCTCATCACGGCCACCACGTTGTACTCATGGCCGTCGACGTAGAAGCGCTTGAGGAACCAGGGGCCGCCGACCGAGAGGTTCGTCGACTGCGGCGCGTCTTCCATCGAGGCACAGGGCGCGCCGAGCGCGCGGCCGACGGTCATCGTGACGGTGCCGTCCCCGACGTCCACCGCCTGCACGTGCACGAACCAGGCGCCAATCGGCACACCGACGTTGCCCTGGCCCTCGTTGACCAGCTGCAACGGGCCGACGTCGCCGGCCAATGCCGCGGAGCCGACACCGATGGAGCGGGTCTGGACCAAGCGCGGCTGGAGGTCGCCCGTGTACCACACCTCGAGCACGGCCGAGCTGTCGGCCACGGTGCGGATCTTCACGAAGTGATCGAGGAACTGCAGCATGTCGCCGGCGCCGAGGCGCGTGGCATCGGTGTGCAAAACGACCAGCTCGTCGCAGGAGAGCGGGCCGAAGGCGCCGCGGTCGCCGTCGAGATCGTCCAGCACGCCGTCACCGTCGAAGTCCAGGTTGACGCCCAGGTCATCGGCCAAGGTGATCTCGCTGGCCACGTTGACCATGTCGATGTCGCCGTCAAAGTCGGCGTCGAGGCTGGTCAGGCCGTAGCCGACCAGATCACCGGCCGCGTCCGTGGCCGCTTCTTCCACACCGGTCGGGAAGATGATCCGCGTCCGCCCCGCACGCCCGCAGGCGGGCCGCGGCGCGGAATCGTCGAGGACATCCTCATCCGGGTTGGCGATGGGCAGCTCGTTGTCCATCAACAGATAGGTCAGCTCGGTCATGATCGCCGGGTACCACTCGTCGTCGTTCGAGGGACGCGGGTTGACCTGCGCATCCGGCTGACCGTCGTTGTTGTCGTCGGTCAGACAGTTGTCTGCGTTGAGGTCCTTGTCGAGGTGGGTCGGCTCGTACCAATGGCGCAGCCACACCTTCTGGGAGCCGTTCTGCCCACCAATGCGGATGTTCGACGCCGCACTGACCTCGTCGAGCCCCTGGAGGCCGGGCCACATGTCCCGCAGCCCCTGCTCGCCCAAGCGCTCACTGATCCAGGCCGGATTCCACGTGACGTAGTCGAAGTCCGGCGCCTCGGTCGAGAGCGGGCTGAAGGGCCCCTCCGGATCGGTATAGGGTGGATCCTCGGGCACGTTGCCCGTGTTGGCATCCACGATCACATCCGATCCGGCCGTGGCCTGTCGGTTCGATTGGCCGATGTTGCAGGTGTTGCACACGGTCGTGTACCCGTGCACACGCAACGTGGCCAGATCGTCACCGCTGGCAGGCACGCCGGGCGGCTGCTGGGCGGGCGCGGCGGCGGGGGCGGCCGCGACGAGCGCGGTCGGCTCCGCCTGGGCCAGGCCGGCCCACATGCCACCGGCGCCCGCCAGCACGAGGCTGGCGAGCACGGCGAGAAGACGGGAGGCCCGCGCGCCCAAGGGGGCGGCAGGCGCGGGCATCTGCGACTGATTCATGCTGGACTCCTCCGGCTGCGAAATCGCGCTGTTCCCGGGGGGAGGGGCGGCGCGACGGGCGCCCGCGGGACGATGCGGGCGCTCGCTCGACGAGATATGGAAACGCGGGCTGCGGATTTGGTGTTGTCGCTCTTGGTGCTGTCGCTGTATGCCTAGACGCGATGACCGGTCTGTGGATACGGTCCGCTCACTCGGAGCGGATCGTTCGGATATCGCGCGGCGAATACCGCGACGCGGAAGCGTGGGACGCTCCTGCATTCTCTTGACCTCACTCAACTCGTGGCGACCTGGCCGGGGCGAAGGCAAAGGGCCATCTCCGGACGGCGCATCGGCGTGATGCTCGGCGGACAACGGCGCTGGGCGCCGGATGGCACCCACCACGCGGCCAGGCGGGGTGGGGTCACGTCCCGGATGCGCGCGGTTAGAAATAGATTAAGAGCATTGTACGGAAAAGCGATGCCCGGCGCAAGCCCTTTGTTGAATCCCTTGTTTTGGAGGGGCCGTGGAAGGCCGAGATCCGGGGCGGAAGGGGCGTAGCAGGCGACGGGTCCGGGTCAATCCGGTGCGTCGGACTCGCCCCCGGTCACCCGGTGATAGGCGGCCAGCCAACGCGCCATCTCTTCGGCTTGGCGCCGCTCGGCAGCCTGCTCCTCTCGAGCGCGCATGCGCTCGATGCGCTCGAAGATCTCCTGCTGCACGTGCTCGGGGTGGTAGACGAAGTCGAAGGTGAAGTTGCCGCTATCGGCGGCCGTCTCGATGACGACGTGCCCATAGCCCAATGCGTTGGCCCAGATATGCGGCACGCGATAGCGAATGTCCTGGATCTGGGCGATGCCCGCCTGACGCCGATCCTCGAAGAAGCCGAAGGGCAAGGCCTCGATGTCGACCACATGCTCGTCGGTCAGCAGGTAGCGGTCGTTGCGCCAGTCTTCGTAGCGATAGAAGAGGAAGAGCAGCAAGACCAACCAGAGCAGGATGAAGGGCCACAGCGGAAGACCTGCACCGAAGTCGAGCATGCCTTCTAGAAACCGGGATCGCAGCGGCCAGTCGGCCCCATCGCTCGGCACGGGCGAAGCGGCCGCTCCCCAACCCAGCATGCGCGCCAGGATGGCCTCGCCTAGCGGAATGCTGACCAAGCCCAGTCCGGTCATCGGCAGCAGGGTGCCGCGCAAGAGCAGCCACCAATGCTTGCGCCACATGACCGTCGACCCTTCTTGAACACGCATCTTCGGCCAGAAGTAGGTCAGCATCTCCCACAACGCGCCACGCAGGCTCACGGGTGTTTCGACTTCGGGCGGGGCCTCGGGCGCTTCGGGCTCGGCGGCCGCCTCCCAGCCCAAGGCTTGGCGGACCTGGCGCTCCAGCCAGCTGCGCTGCTCGCGGCTGGCTCGCTCGCGCGCCCGCTGCACCTGGGCGAAGACCAGGTCGCGCACGGACTCCGGATCCGGCACCGTCGTAAAGAGGATGCCCTGGCGGCTGCCGGCGGTTTGGATACGAATCGAACCATAGCCGAGCACCGTGGCCAGGAAGCCTGGCGTGATGACCTGGACGTCCTGGATGCGCGAGAGGAAGGTCTCGCTGCGCTGGGCATCGATGAAGGGCGTGCGCTCGATATGGATGATGCGGCGATTCGTGACGATCAGCTGGTCTTGGTAGTAGTCGAGGAAGGCCCAACCGGCAATGAGCACGGGCAATATCAAACCAATAAGCGCCAACAAGACGATGATCGTGGTCGAAGGCGCAACCGCGGCCAGGGCCGCCGAGCCCCCCAAACCAACCAAGCCCACCAGCAACGGAGCCACCATGCGCCTGGCCAGCTCGATCCAATGCCGTCTCCAAATCCCCACCTCGAACTCGCCGTCCAGGTTGGCCCCCGCCCGCGCGGCTTCGATGCGCCGGCGTGCCTCGTCGGGCAGCAAGAGGCGGTCGAAGGCCGCCCGGTCGGCGCCCAGCGCCCGCCACAGAACCTCGCGATCGACCGCGAGCAGCGTCGCCGGCTCGAGCGCGATCACGCTCGTCGAGCGCGGCTCGTCGGTGAACACGCCCCGAGCGCCGATGACCGCCCCATAACCGAGGTATCCCAGATGCTCGACGGTCGCCTGCTCGGTGCGCACGTCGACCGACAGGGCGCCGCCGATGGCCACCCACAAGGTGCCGTCGACCTCGTCCTGTTTGGTGATCACTTCGCCGGGCGTCACCTCCACCCGACGGAACAACGGCGCCAGCTGCGCCAACGAGACCGGCTCGAGCAGCGAGAACAATCGTGTGGCCGCCAGATGGCCGACGATCTCCGCCAGGGCGGGGTCCATGGCCGGCAGCGCGCCGGTGTCGCCGCCATGC
>Ga0316201_10001387_pt1 | contig 16211 bp, 13 predicted proteins | sample CS6wburrow_MG_FD_204516 | JGI IMG/M metagenome (GOLD analysis project Ga0316201, IMG submission 204516) | Coastal sediment microbial communities from Delaware Bay, Delaware, United States - CS-6 worm burrow | ecosystem: Environmental > Aquatic > Marine > Coastal > Sediment | place: USA... | reverse complement strand
GCGCGGAAGAAGCTCACGTCACGTTCGGCAAGCCAGTCCCGTACCTCCTCGGTGCAACGATTGACGTACGCCTCTGCCCAGCGGTACGGCCAGACGTCTTCGGGATCGAGCTCGCCGTAGCGAACCCAATCCCGCATCGCGAGGTCGACCGAGTCTTTGATGCCGTTCTTGCGTTGCTCGGGCGAGTCGACGAAAAACATGCCGCCGAAGGACCAGAGCGCGAGCCCGCCGAAGCGATCCCGTGAAGCCGCGTCCAGCATCACGACCCGCTTGCCTGCGTCGAGCAGCTCGAGCGCGGTCACCATGCCAGCGAGGCCGGCGCCAATGACGACGACCTCGGCTTTGTATTTGCTCTTTTCAGCCATGAAGAGGCGTGAGCATAACAGATAGGCGGCCCGGAAGAAGGCGCCTTCTGCGTGTGTTTTTGCTGCTGTGTGTGTGCACTGACGACTCGCCGTCAGCGCTGGCGGCCTAGATGCAGGGGGCTTGACCCGTTGCGTGCGGGCAGTGCGTCGCCGGGTCCATCATGCTCTGGGCGAAGCCGAGGTGCGTCTCGACACATTCCTGTCGGGCGGCGTCATACCCGTCGTAGGCCGCGACGCAGGCTTGTTGGCTTTCATAGCGGTCCGCGCCGCCGAAGCTACAGACCTCGCTGTACAGACCACAGAAGGCAGCGGCTCCAGTCACGCCGCCCATTCCGCCTTCACCGCCAGCGCCGCCCATGCCGGCCGCGCCACCATTGCCAGCGGAGCCGCCTGACCCCGCCGCGCCTCCAGCGCCGCCGCTCTCCGTATCACAACCCAGGACGCCGAGCGTTCCGCTCAGCACGAGAATCATCAAAATTCGCATAGCCACCCTCCCATTGCGGCGACCCTCCTCGCCGGCTGGCGCCTAGAATACCACGACCTTGGCGGTCCAACGGTGCCTTTTCGCACGTTCCGCGGAGTTGGTGGGCTTGCGTACAAGGTTCGGGCCTGTACGGTCTGGGGCGGAGGACGAATGCGCGAGCTCGATGGAAAGGTTGCGGTCGTTACGGGAGCCGCGCATGGCATTGGGCGCGAAACAGCGCTCGCCTTGGCGGGCAAGGGCTGCCGGCTCGCGATTTGCGATGTGAACGAGGCTGCACTCGAGGGCGTGCGCCATGAGCTCGAGCAGGGCGGCGCCACTGTCACCGCGCATCGGGTCGACGTCTCAGACAAGGGGCAAATGGCGGCGTTCCCGTCCGAGGTCGTCGATGCGCACGGCGCGGTCGACATCCTCATCAACAACGCAGGGGTGACGGTCTACGCGTCCTTCGAAGAGCATAGCGTCGAGGATCTCGAGTGGATTCTCGGCGTAAACCTCTGGGGCGTGATCTACGGATGCAAGTTCTTCCTGCCGCACCTCAAGGCGGGGGGCGAGGGGCACATCGTGAATCTGTCGAGCGTGTTCGGCATCATCGCGCCGCCGCTTCAAACCAGCTACGTCGCGAGCAAGTTCGCGGTGCGAGGTTTCAGCGAGTCGTTGAGGGCGGAGCTCGCCGAAGATCATGTCGGCGTTACGTCCGTGCATCCGGGCGCCATCAAGACGAACATCATTCAGAATGCTCGATTGGTCACGGACAGCCACGCAAAGCTTCGAGACTCGACGCAGCGCCTGTTCGACAGGCTCGGGACCACGCCGGACGTCGTCGCTGCTCGCATCGTCAAAGCCATCGAGTACAACTCGCCCCGTGTTCTCATCACGAAGGAAGCACGCATGGCCGACGCGCTCAAGCGCTTCATGCCCGCAACCACCGACGGCATCGTCGCGCGCGTCTTCAAGAGGCTCGGCCCCGAATAGTCGTGGGGAGCATTCGGCGCGAGCAGTTTGGGGACTTCTCGGTCCTTCACCGCGAGGCGAGCGGCGAGGCGAAACTGTGCGTGCATTTCGCCCACGCTACAGGCTTCAATGGGGAGACCTATCGCGGCCTGCTCGAGGCCTTGGACCCTTCGTTCGACCTGCATCTGATGGACGCGCGTGGGCACGGGCGGACCAGGGCGACGGCCGATCCGAAGCGTCTGCGCTCCTGGGCTCCGTATCGCAGAGACCTCGAGACCTTCGTCGAGACACTGCCTCAGCCCCTGGTGCTCGCAGGCCACTCACTTGGCGCGACCGTGAGTATGGAGTTGGCTGCGCGACGCCCGGACTTGGTCCAGGGTTTGGTGCTCGTAGACCCCGTCATCGTTCCGCCGCGCCTGATTCCAATGATGGCTGTGGCCCGGACGCTTGGCTTGGCGGATCGCATCGTTCCGATCGCGAAAATGGCCGCACGCCGTCGCATGGAGTTTCAATCGAAGAAAGACGCGGTCGAGAACTACGTCGGGAAGGGGGCATTTCGAACTTGGCCCCGTGACTGGATCGAAGCCTACGTCGATGGCGGAACCGTGGCGACCGAAATGGGGACGGTCCGACTGAGTTGCGACCCTGCCTGGGAGAGCCAGAGCTTTGCCGCTGCTACGGTCAGTCCATACCGCGCGCTTCGAAAGGTTCGTTGCCCAATCACCTTGATCACACGCGAGCACAGCGCGCCGCCGTTCACCCACGAGTCGCGCGATGCGTTCATGCGCTGCCAGCCCGACACGCGTCTGCTCGTCCTGGAGGACGCGACCCACTTCATCCCGATGGAGCGGCCGGAGATCGTGGTCGAAGAGATCGAGCGGATGGCCGAGCTCGTACGCTTAAAGCTCGGATAGCTCGCGCTCGAATCCCCCAGACAGGATCGGAAAACGGCACCAGGTCTTCGGGTCGAGGTTTTTGTCATCGACGTGAAACGATGGGGCGTAGCGTTCGCGTTTCCACTGGTTGCGTGACCAGAGTTGGAAGAAACGCTTCACCCAGGACCGGAGGGTGTCTTCGTCGTACTCGCTGAACTCGCTTCGCAGGATCTCCAGGCAGTCCGCGGGCGGAAGCTTGTCTCCGATCGCGAGCCGCTCGATGACGTCGAGCACCGGGTAGGGCATCAGGTCGCCCTCGTCGGTCTGGCCGCTGCCCTTGGGGCGAAGCTCGGCGGTGGGCGTCTGCACGTTGACCGCGTGCAGAGCGGGAATCGGCTGCATGCCCTCGGGGCCCTCGCTTTCGAGCCAGGCAAGCCACTTTCGAAGGAAGGCCTTATCGATGCCGGCGATCGGGCTGAGGCCCCCGCAGGTGTCACCGTCCATCGTCGCGTAGCCGACCGCCGCCTCCGAGCGATTGCTGGTCGACAAGAGGAGGGCGCCGCGCATGTTGGCCAGCATCCAGACGCTTGGACCGCGCGCGCGGGCCTGGATGTTTTGCAGTGTGATGTCGTCCTGTTCCCAACTGAGCGGACGTTTCACCGCTTCGGAGATCAGGCCTTCGTATGCGTCGACGATGTGTTGCACATCGAGGATGTAGAACGTGGCGCCGATCGCCTCGGCGAGCGCGGTGGCAGCGTTGCGCGTGACCTCTCCGCTGTTGTCGGTTGGCTGGTAGGCGCAGCAGAGAAGCTTTCCGACCCAGTCACGGGCGTTCAGCTCGGCCCTCATCGCGATCTTCTTCCCAAAGCGTTCGGTGCCCAGCTCGCCAAGCGCCCGGTCGACCATCAGCGATACCAGGCAGGCGGCCGCGGCCGAGTCCGCCCCTCCACTGATGCTCAATACAAAGCCGCGCGAATGGCTCTTTCGTAGATAGTCGAAGAGCGCGAGTGTCAGGCAGCGTGTGAACTCCTCTTCTTTGTGCGTTTTGCTGGCCTCCCATGCCGGTTCGCTCGGCTCGCTGCGCTGCATCGGCGCGCGGGGAAACTCGAAATCGACGCTGATTCTCTTGGCTCCCGGGTCGCTGCGGTCTGCCCGAAAGCTGGTCGTTCGCACCTGCTCGGTTCGGGACGCTTCGACATCGATGACCGCAGTCGTGAGCACCGAGTCGTTGAAGGTCAGCCTTGGCGACTTTGCGAGCATCTTGCCGTTTTGCGCGATGTAGCAACCGCCGTCGTAGATGACCCGTCCGGCCTCGTTGCCCAGCAGATTGGCGTAGAGATAACTCACCGCCATCGAGCGTGAGCCCTCGAGCACCAGGCGTTCGCGAACCTCGTGCCTGCCAAAGGCGAAGTGACTGGCGCTGGGGTTCACGATGATGTCCATCGCGTGGCCGTCGAGCGCCCCGCGTCGTTGTGCGACCCAGGCGTCTTCGCAAATTTCAAAGCCGATGCGCACACCGGAGAAATCGAAGAACACGTCACCGAACGGATAGCTCTGCCCATCGCGCTCGAGCCCCACGACTTGATGGTTGGGCCAGGGCTTGAACCAGCGCGGCTCATAGTGAAGGCCTTCGCCGGCGAGGTGCTCTTTCGCGGCAAAGCCTGCGATGCTGCCGTTCGCGACCACGCATGCTGTGTTGTAAAGACCGCCTCGGCGACGCACGGGCATCCCAATGCTCACGACCATGCCCTTGGTTTGAGGCAGCAGCTCCGCAAGCATCGACCAGGCGCGCTCGGCGACGTCCGGACCGAGAAACGCGTCCTCACAGCCATAGCCCGTCGTGCAAAGCTCGGGGAGGACCAACAGACTTGCCCCTTCGGCCCGTGCCTGGTGCAGCATGGCCTCGATGCGCCGTTGGTTGCCGGCCCAGTCGAGTGGCGTCTGATTCAGCGACGCGGTCGCGACCTTGATCGGGATCATGCCTCATCTCTAGCACCGCTCCGAGGTCGGGAGCCTGTTTGACGATTGACTGCTTGGGGGGGCGGGCGTACTATGATTTCTCGCGTCGTCATATTCTGCCAAGTCGAGTAACAAATGGCCTTTCATCAAGCGCCCCCAAGTCTTGGAAATCAATACGATTCTGACTCGCTGCTCCGTGAGTATCTGGAACGAACCCTCCCAGCGGAGCTGCTACAGCGTTTCGAGCCGGAGTATCGGGAGCTCGGTGAGCTCAACGGTGGGGAGCTCTATCGGCTGTCGGTGGCCGATCTCGAGAACGAGCCCGTACACACCGTTTGGGACGCCTGGGGCAATCGGATCGACGAGGTCGAGGTCACCGAGGTGTGGAAACGAGCTCAGGTCATTTGCGCCAAGCACGGCCTGGTTGCCGCCGGCTACGACGGGGATCTCGGGGCCTTCGCGCGAGTTCATCAGCACATCTTGAACTACGTCGCGCAGGCTTCCCTCGATACCTACAATTGCCCCTTGGCGATGACCGATGGCGCCGCACGCACGCTACTCGACTCTGGGAATCAAGCGCTCGTCGACCATGCGCTCCCGCGACTCTTGTCACGCGACCCAGCGACCATGTGGACGTCCGGTCAATGGATGACCGAGCGTATTGGTGGCTCGGACGTTGGACAGACCGAAACGATCGCGCGGCGTGACGGCGATCGCTGGCGTCTCTACGGGACCAAGTGGTTCACCTCTGCGACCACGGCCGACATGGCGCTCACCCTGGCGCGGCCGGAAGGCAACCCGCCGGGCGGCCGCGGCTTGGCGATGTTTTACCTCGAGCTTCGCGACGAGAGTGGGAAGCTTCAGAACCTACACATCAATCGGCTCAAAGATAAGTTCGGGACGCGCAAGCTTCCAACCGCGGAGCTCACCTTGGACGGCGTCGAAGCCATTCCGGTGGCCGGCCTGCAAAACGGAGTTCGCAACATCACGCCGATGTTGAACGTCACACGCACCTGGAACGCCGTCGCGGCGGTTCTTGGCATGCAGCGAGCCGTTGCGCTCACCCGTGACTACGCCCGCAAGCGCGAAGCGTTTGGCGCCGCACTCATCGACAAGCCGCTTCATGTCGACACGATGGCGGAGATGATCGCGGAGACGCAGGGCGCGTTTTTGTTGGCGTTTCGTGTCGTGGAGCTCCTCGGCCGCATCGAGTCCGGCGAGGCGAGCGAAACCGAGCAACTCCTGAGCCGACTGCTCACTCCGATCGGAAAGCTCACGACAGGGAAACAAGCCGTTGTCGTGGCCTCGGAGGCGCTGGAGTCCTTTGGAGGCGCCGGCTACGTGAACGACACCGGTCTTCCGAAGCTCCTCGCAGACGCCCAGGTGCTTCCGATCTGGGAAGGCACCACCAACGTCCTGTCCCTCGACACGCTCCGCGCTCTCAAGCAGGACGGGGTCTGGGAATCCTTCGTCAGAGAGATTCGCGCGCGTCTGCAAACCGCGACCGATCCGCGTTTGCGAGCCGCCGTCGACCTGAGCCAAGCGGCCGTAGAACACGCGGGCCGATGGCTTCAACAAACCCTCTCGGAGCGTGACTTGCTCGAGGCCGGTGCACGGCGCTTCGCGATGACGCTGGGGCGTGCCACCGAGCTCGCGTTGCTCGTGGACCATGCACAATGGTGTCTCGACCAAGGGAAGGGTGAGCGCGCCTTGGCCGCCGCGCGTCGCTTCTCTCGCTCAGGCATCGACCTGGTCGAGGATGAAGCAACGCCGGCCGAAAGCCGGCTGCTGGTCGACTGAGCTAACGACTGCCTGGTGGGTCGATCGGAAGCTCGAGACCACTCGGAACACTCGGAGGCCGAATCGCCTGCCGCGTCTCGTCCCGCAGTGTCTTGTCGACGAAGACGGTAATGAGACGAACGTCGTCTTCCGTGAAGGGGATGCCGCTTTGCTCTAGCTCGTGTCGAATGGCGCCGGCCATGTTCGTGATCGACCCGTTGTGGAAGTATGGCTCGGTGAACAACAGATTCCGTAGCGTCGGTGTGCGGAATTTTCCGCGATCCTCTATGCGCCCGGTGACCTCTTCGAGTCCATAGTCGACGATCCCCTCGACCTCCGGCACGCCTCGGTTTGCAAACGTTTCAGACTCGAAGAGGGGGGGACTGTGGCAGCCGTCGCAGCCCATCTCGGCAAAGCGGTACATGCCTTCGACCTCGTCTTCGTTCATCAGGTTAGGTCGGCCTTCCAGGTAGGCATCGTAGGTCGAGCGGTCGGAAATGAATGTTCGCTGATAGGTGGCGAGCGCCGAGGCGAGGTTCTCCAAGGTGACTCTTGGGTCCTCTGGGAAGGCGTTCTCGAAGAGCTCCGCGTATTCGGGAATGCCGGCGAGATCGGCGGCGAGCGTCTCACGGTCGGCGTTCATCTCGTCTTCCTCGAAAATTGGGATGAGCGCCTGCGCTTCGAGCGTCTTTGCTCCTCCATCCCAGAGCAAGCTCGGACGGAAGGCGAGATTGTACAGAGCTGGGGAGTTGCGCCGCAGCATGTTGGGTCCGCGGCGACCCGGCCCCGCGAGTAGGCCGGCCCCGTGCCCGACCGCGCGCGCGATGCCATCTCCCATGCCCCAGATCTCGCTGTGGCAGGTCACGCATGCGGTCTGCCGGTCGACCGAGAGTATCGGATCGAAGAACAGCAGCCTTCCGAGCTCGATTCTGGCCTCCGGAACATCGTTCATGATGTCGGGACGCGCCGGGAAGGCAGTGATGGGCCACGGAGTGGGGCTTTCGTCTCCTGTGTTCCTTGCCGAATCGCCACATCCAAGGGCGAGGGCGGCAAGGACCAATCCGGCCCCTGCATACCTATGCATTAGATGCCCGCGCCGCCGACTCCGCCGGTGCCCTCGTTCGAACAGGACGTCGGGATGTCCGGAAACAAAATAGGCAGGATCGAGATCCACTGACGGATCAAGTCGTATCCATCGTCGTCGATCAGGCTTCGACCGAGCGGCGCCATCATCTCGCCAATCTTCACCGAGTCCATGCGGCAGAGTAGAATCGACAAGTCCGGGTCGCCTGGCAGGATGTCGACGGTTGCATCGCCGCAATTTCTTACGCCGCCCCCGGATGTCGGACCCTTGCAGACACCCCACTTCGCAAAGTCCTGTGCCGTTGGATTCGTCGGGTCCATGCTGGCGTAGTCTAGGAAAATGCCCGTTCCGTCGGCCGCGCCATCGGGCGCGTGGCAATGCGAGCAGTTGGAATCGAAATAGGAGCGCGCTGCTTCGTGGATGCAGGCTGGCGTTTGACAAGCCTCGGTGTACGGAACCGGGTCGACATAGGTCGTGCGCTCGGCGATGGGCCCTGGCTCGGGCGCCAACATGCCCAGCTCGAACAGCTTGTCGATCTGATTGGCGACTGGCTCGCCTTCGTCGCCGTGGTCGTTGCCTCGATTGAGCATGCCCGTCGACGGGCCGAGTGTCCGTGTCCTCGTGTCCGGCCCCTCCACCCCGTGGCAGCGTCGGCAAGCACCGTTGGACGGGACGGCGTAGTCCGGAACGGTTTCCTGGAGGTTGTCGCAGGTTGCGTCGATGCCGACGCAGTCCTCGTCGCCCTCGCAAGGACTCTGATCATCCGAGCACTCCTTCTCGGTCGGATTGGTGTAGGTGATCGACTCCGTCCAACCGCCGGACTGGCAGACCGCGTCGGTCTGCTCGTCGTTGTACACGTAGACATGCACCTGCCAGCAGGATTCAGCGCCGCCGCAGTTCAATCGGTCGTCCTCGGCAGCGACGTGTACCATTAGGCGCGTCTCGACCAGCTGCTCGAGGCCGTCGGTGTCCGGATCCTCCATGTTGGGCGGGTAGGAAAAGGTCTTCGCGTAGATGGTGCCTACGGGGCTCTCCCAGCGCGAGGAGTCGTTCGTGTACTCGATCGTGCCGCCCTCGGTCAGGGTGACGAAGCGATGCTTGAGCGCGCCGTCGGTGAACAGAGGTGAGGTGACCTCGAACGGGATGACGCCTTCCGCCGGTGCCTGATTTCGAATGTCGGTGAACAGCCCCCAGTCGGAGAGTAGGACAGGGACGCTGGAGTGGCAGCTGCTAGCGATGCTTCCGCCAGATCCACCTTCGCCGGCCATGCCGCCGATGCCACCTTCGCCGGCCATACCGGCCATGCCGCCGATGCCACCTTCGCCGGCCACACCGCCGATGCCACCAGCACCGCCCATTCCGGCCTCGCCGCCGCCCCCTCCGGCGGCGCCAGCGCCGGAGGAGGTCTCGCAACCCGTGGCTGCGACGAGGAGGGAGATGGAGACGATTAAGTTAAGTGCGTTCTTCATGTGCTTGCCTGCCCGGTTCTGGAGTTGCGGTTAGTTCGAGGGGCGGTCGCAGAGGCGGCCGGTCGTGTCGGTCGTGCTGTTGGCGGCCAGACAGGCGGCGTACGCTGGAAGGCTTGCCGGCATCTGGCACTGGTTGTCTGTCAGGTCGCGATAGGTTCCGCTGAAGTCTGCGCCGAGGCAGATCTCGGGATCGGTCACGCCTTCTCGGATGTTGCCATCCCAGAAGACATCTTCTGCCGGACTCTCTGGGGTTCCAACATTGAGAATGTCGAAGACCAGGTAGAAGTCGCTGTCCTGATCGGCGTTCGTGCCATTGTTGAGGAAGAAGTTGTCGTGCGCGTAGATATCCTCCGCGTACGGGTTGTACTCGTAGGAGAACGGCGGGCAGTCCGCGTTCGCCGCATCACAAGTGAACGAGCTGCTGACGATGGCGAGACCGAGCGAGTCGTTTCCTTGGACGTCATTGTTGCGAATCTCCACACCTTGGCCGCCAAGATTGAGCAGGCCGGTGCCCACCGGAATGATCTGCACGACGCCGGTGGTCGCGAAGTTCGTCCCGTTGTTGCAGTAGACTCGGTTGTTCTCCATCAAGACACCCGTATTTGCGGGCCGGTCCGCCGAAATCGGCTGCTGCAGAGGCATGAGTCCGCCGGTGTTGCCGATGACGTAGTTGTCGTGTGCGACGACGTCGAGGCAGTTCTCGACCTCGAGCCCCGCCACGTTGTTCGCCGCGATGTTGTAACGGACGACGCCGCCGGTCGTCTCGTCATCCAACCACCCGCACTTGCCGACGTAGATGCCGGCATCGGAAGCGTCGGTGGCCTGGCTGAACTCGACGAGCGTATCTTCGCAGTTCGTCGGGTAGATTCCGTAGGCGCCGTTGTCTTCCTGGTTCTCGTTCTCCCAGCTCACATGAACTTTGCGGAAGACCGAGCCGCTCGTGCCGTCCTGCTCGATGCCGTTGGCTCCGGTGTTCTTTACCCAGAGGTTCTCGACCGTGACGCCATCCTTCTGAACGAAGATACCGATGCCGCTGCCGGGGCCACCGAAGTTGAGCACCGTGTCATCGGGTGAGTCGCCGATTCCCTTGATGACCAGATTCCGCGACTCCGTTCCGCCAACGAGCGATACGTTGATGGTCGTGTCCATCTCGTAGGTGCCCTCTGCCAAGCAGATCACATCGCCTGGGTCGGCGTTCTCGAGGCGGGTGTTCAAGCGCGCTGCGGCGTCGGCACCGGGCATGAAGGTGTCTCCGGTGCAATCGTCGGTCGCCGTCTCGGGGACGTTATCGAAGACCTCCGCGACCGCGTATCCATCCACCGCGGGCAGGGCGTTGCAGTCCACTGCGGCGGGAGCGCCGCCCGAGCCAGCTGAACCGGCCGATCCGCCTGTGCCCGCGCTGCCCCCGCTGCCGCCGGTGTTACCGCTATCGTCGCTGCACCCTGCAACGGCGATTATGGACGCAAAAACTGCGCTGATAAGTACTTTGAATTTCATTTACCGGTCTCCTCCTCCAGAGATTTCGCCTTTCTAACACAAAAGCGAAGATTGAAAAGTGAGCACTTCTCACGATTGAGTGATTTTTGCCAAAGCCTTGAATTCAAAAGGTTTTAATCGCGATATGGGCTCGACCCATCCATGTACACGGCGAGGTATCCCTTCAAGAGGGTCTTCATCTCGGTGATGATGCGATTCCTCAATTTCGGGTCGTCTTGGGAGAGCGCCCAGTCCTGCAAAGAATTCGCCGCCTGGATTGCGGCTCGGGTGACCAGCTGAATTCGGTCCGCCGGGATCACAGCCTGCAGCGCCGGGTGAAAGGCCAGCATGGCGGCGACGCGCTCGTTCGATTCGTCCGTAATCGCACGGAACTCTGGCGTAGGACGAATGCTGAGTAGCAATTGAAGATAACCGGGCTGCGTGGCGTACCCCTCGATCGTTGCGTCGATGGCTCGGTCGATCGCTTGGTCCCAGGGCAGGACACCGAAATCTTCAGCGATCAAGCTCGCGGTCTTCAAGTCGACTTCTTCCATCACGCGTCGCGCCAACTCCGCCAGCACGGCGAGCTTGTTAGGGAAGTACTGGTATACTGAGCCGATCGGCACACCTGCTTCCTCAGCAATCGCTGCGGTCGTGACCTTGTCGACGGGCGTGCCGTGCAGAAGAGCAGAGGTTGCGTCCAAGATGCGCTCCACGCGGTCGCGGGAGCGTTCCTGACTGGGCCTCCTGCGAGGAGTGAGTTGATCGGTCTTCTTGCTGGTCATCGCTACAAAGCGCTCTGCGGCCGGATTTACCGGAAAAACCAAGGAATAGCCAGCCCCTGCGCATTCTCTCACCTGGATCGAAGCGACGATTGCGGGCTACACTCGGAATTCACCAATTCCTCTCCATGACCTCTCCTTCCACCAGCAACGGGCATCCCGCGACCGGCGTTTCGACCGCGGAACCGAAGAAAGCGTCCGTCGAAATCGATGTCGACGCGCCAGAGTACTACCTCAACCGGGAGTTGACCTGGCTCGCTTTCGTCGAGCGCGTCCTTCACGAAGCCGAGGACAGCCGAACGCCGCTACTCGAGCGGGTGAAGTTCCTCGCGATCACCGGCACGATCCTCGATGAGTTCTTCATGAAGCGCATCGGCGGGCTCAAGCAGCAGGTCGCGGCAGGGGTTCACAAGCTCACCGTCGACGGCCGTACTCCGATGCAACAGATCAAGGAGGCGCACGAGCTCATTCGGTCACTCACCGTCGAGCAACAGGGGCTCTTGGTGCAGCTACGGCACGAGCTCGAGGAGATCGGCGTCAACGTCGCCCCGTATGATTCCCTTTCGGACGAAGACCGGCTCTGGCTTCGAGACGACTACCTCGAGAACATCTTTCCGCTCGTCACCCCCCAGGCGATGGACCCCGCGCATCCGTTTCCGTTCGTGTCCAATCTTTCGCTGAACTTGCTGGTCTCGCTTCACTATCCGAACGACCCTGTCCCGTTGATGGCTCGGGTGAAGGTGCCGCTCGGTGCTGGCGTGCCGCGGTTCATCCAAGTCCGCGACTCGATGATTTTCGTACCGCTCGAAGACATCATGGCGAACAACCTAGACCTCTTGTTCCCCGGCATGGTCATCGAGCGCACCGAGCTTTTCCGCGTCACCCGGAACGCGGACGTCGAAAGCGACGAGGACAAGGCCGACGACTTGCTAGCCCTGATCGAATCGGAGCTGCAAGAGCGGAAGTTCGCGCCGATCGTTCGGATCCAAGTCGCGCATGGCATGGACTCGACCCACCGTGGTCGCTTGGCAGCGGAGCTGGGACTCGACGAGCAGGCTGACGTTTTCGACATCGATGGTTTCCTGGGGCTCGGTGACCTGTTCCAGCTCGCAGGCCTCGACATCCCGGAGCACCGAGATCCCGATCATAGGCCGGTCGACGCGCCGGGCCTCGTAGGGCGAAGCAATGTCTTTCACGCGATCCGCGAGCACGGGGCTCTGCTCTTGCACCACCCCTACGAGGCCTTCGGGACGTCCGTGGAGCGGTTTCTGCGCGAAGCGAGCGAAGATCCAAAAGTCCGCGCAATCAAGATGACGCTCTATCGAACTTCCTCGAAGTCGCGCGTCATCCAGCATCTCATCAACGCAGCCCTCAACGGCAAGCAGGTGGCTGTGGCGGTCGAGCTCAAGGCCCGCTTCGACGAAGAGGCCAACATCAACTGGGCGAGTAAGCTCGAACAGGCGGGCATTCACGTGACCTACGGTGTCGTCGGCCTGAAAACGCACTGCAAGGTGATCCTCGTTGTGCGTCGCGACCACGATGGCCTGCGCCGCTACGTGCACCTGGGAACCGGCAACTATCACGAGGAGACGGCCAAGCTCTACTCGGACATCGGGCTTCTCACCTGCGACCCCGGCATCGGCAGCGACGCGACCGAGCTCTTCAACTATCTAACGACTGGCTACAAGCCCAATCGAAGTTACAAGAAGCTCTTGCCAGCGCCCAAGCTTCTCAAGCCCGCGCTTCTGAAGAAGATCCGACGCGAGATCCGTCGGGTGAGCGAAGGGGAGAAGGGGCTCATACAGATCAAGACCAACGCGCTCGAAGACGTCGAGATCACCCGGGCGCTCTACGAAGCATCACAGGCCGGGGTGAACGTCGATCTCATCGTTCGCGACTCCTGTCGCTTGCGCCCTGGAGTTCCCGGGCTGTCGGACCACATTCGCGTCGTCAGCGTCGTTGGCCGTTTCCTCGAGCACTCGCGGATCTACTACTTCCGCAACGGAGGCAACGAGGAGTACTACATCGGTTCGGCGGACTGCATGACGCGGAACCTGGTGAGCCGCGTCGAGGTGCTGACTCCGGTAGAGCCGCAAGGGCTGCAGACCCAGCTTCGAACGGTTATTGACGTCCTCATGGACGATCAGCGAAGCGCCTGGGACATGCAGCCGGACGGAAGCTACGTGCAGAGAAATGGCGACAAGGACACCGACGGCACACACCAGCAGATGATCAAATGGGTCGAAGGCCGCTTCGCCGAGGCCAACCGCCTGCGGCGTCGAAGCGCGCGAGGTCCCCGAGGCCTTGCATCGCCCGATGAATAGCGAGATGCTGTGCGGCGGGTCTCGCCATGAACTCTAGGCTGCCTCTGATCGCGCTGACGGTCGCCGCTTCCTTTCTCGGAACGGCGTCCGCCGCATCGCAGCGAGTCCTCACGGCATCCCCGACCTGCGAGGAGCTCACCATCATGGACTTCCTCGCGCGGCTCGACGAGGAGCGAAGTCGCTACAAGCGAGGCCTCGAAGTCGAGGAACGGCGCGACCTGTCGCAGCTCCGGCGAGAGGTCTGCGCGCCCTATGTTGGCTATCGCGTGACGCGTCAGCCCACCACGACCTGGTCCAATGGGCGCATCATCGTGCGCGGCTATCTCGAGCTCAATTATCCGAATGGGAATCGCGCCAAGAGCCGCGGCGGCGGGTGGTTCTACCCGAGCGGCGCAAAGGCGAAGACGGCGCTTGGGCAGTGGCAGTATCCGAACCGCCAACTGGCCCGAACCTCCGAAGGCATCTGGTACACGCGCGACGGCAAGTACGTTGAAGAACCGGATCGGGCTCGCCTCGAGGCCTGCGAATACTTGGGCAGGCAGCTCTGCCCGCTCGGCAAGGCGGACGAGGACTTGCTCGCCGTCACGGTCATGGGGCTCATCAACAAGGCGACCCCGCCCAAGGAAGCGCCGAGGGCCGAAGAGCCCAAGGGCGCATCCGAGAAAAGCGACTAGGGCCGGGCTGTGGTAGAACCGCGGCCTATGGTTGATCCATCGCTGCGAACCGGTTCATCGACACCTGACCGCGAGGCCATCCTCCGGACCGCCAAGGCATCTCCCGAGATCGCCGGGCAGCACGACAAGGAGCGCTGGCTCGCATTGTACGCCGACGACGCGGTCCTAGAGGATCCGGTCGGCACTCCAGCCTCGCACAAGGGACGGCGACCCGGCCGCCTCGGTGACGAGATCGGGCGATTCTATGAAGCCTTCATCGCGGCGAGCGGAATCGAGATGGTTACGCGTCAGGACATCGTCTCCGATATGCATGTCTTTCGCGCGGTCGACATTCACACGACCAACTTGAAGACGGGCCTGAAGATGAAGGTTCCAGCAAATCTTCTTTACGAAATCGTTCCGCGCTCGGGCGGCCTGGCGATCCGTCGAATGCAGGCGCACTGGGAGCTCAACCGCATGAGCCGCATCCTGATGGCCGAGGGGGGGCTCGGGATGCGAACGATCGCGGTCATGAACTGGAGCATGCTGCGCGCGTTTGGGCCCCGATGGCTGATGGCCTACTTCAAGTCTTCACAGAAGGGTGTCGGGCGCGCGGGTAAGGAGCTCGTCGAGCGGCTTGCGCATTTAGCCGGACACGACGCGGCCGACAGTTTTGCGCCTGGGGCGACGGTGGACTTGCCCGGCGATGCTCAGGCTTCGCCGACCGAGTTCCTCGAAGGCTGCACCGCGCTCGAGGTGCGCGATCTCTTAGCGTCTGGGCGAACCGTGTCCGGCCTCGCGTCGATCGAATGGGGTGCGCGCCGGCGGGAGGCAGGCTTTGTCGCGGAGCTCGATTCAGCCGCATCCCGGGTGCAGCGCCTCCGTATGTTTTGGGAGGTATGATGGCGAAGAAGATCCTTGGTTGGCTGCTTGGGGCTTTGCTGGTTCTGCTGCTCTATTCCTTTGTCTGGCCCGTGCACATCGATCCGATCGCCTGGGAGCCGCAGCCGGTTCCGACGCTCGAAGGGGACTTCGCGGAGAACCGAGTGCTGCAGGGCATGGAGCTCTTCGCCACGCCGAATGGTCACGGCCCCGAAGACGTGGCGCTCGACGCCGAAGGACGGATCTACGTGGGCGTCGAGGAGGGACAGATCATTCGCTACGCCGCCGACGGTTCCGACCCTCAGGTCTTTGCCGACACCGGCGGGCGGCCGCTCGGCTTGGACTTCGACGACGACGGCAACCTCATCGTTGCGGACGCCGTCAAGGGCCTTCTTTCGGTCAATCCGAACGGGGCGATCACAGTTCTTTGTACGGAGGCGGGCTATCACCGGCTCGGTTTCACGGACGACGTGGACGTCGATTCGCAGAACGTCGCATGGTTTTCGGACGCCTCGTACAAGTGGGACCACCACGAGGTCATGAACGAAGCGCTCGAGAGCAGACCCAACGGTCGGCTGCTCAAGTACGACATCTCGACGGGCGAGTGCGCGGTCGTCTTGGATGAGCTGTTCTTCGCCAACGGGGTCGCCGTGTCACCGGACGACAGCTACGTCTTGGTGAACGAGACGATGCGGTACCGTACCAAGCGCGTCTACGTTCGCGGACCCCGCAGCGGTGAAGTCGAGGTGTTCATCGACAACCTTCCCGGCTTTCCGGACGGCATCTCGACGGGCGCGGACGGCGTCTTCTGGTTGGCGATCTACGCGCCGCGCAACGAGCTCTTGGACTCCGCCGGGCCGACGCCGTGGCTGCGTAAGCTGATTCACCGAATCCCCGCGGCGCTACAACCGAAGCCGAGGCGTCATCCCTTCGTTCTGGGACTCGATGCAAGCGGCAAGGTCGTCCACAATCTTCAAGACGCGGACGGCGCCGAGTTTTCAAAGTCCACGAGCGCCGAGCAAGTTGGAGATTGGCTCTTCATCGGCAGCCTGACCGAGCCCAAGTGGGGGCGAATCAGCCTCAGCTCGCTTCGCTGAGACCTGCGAACGTCCGCTTGCCCGAGGGTGC
>Ga0316201_10001386_pt1 | contig 16213 bp, 11 predicted proteins | sample CS6wburrow_MG_FD_204516 | JGI IMG/M metagenome (GOLD analysis project Ga0316201, IMG submission 204516) | Coastal sediment microbial communities from Delaware Bay, Delaware, United States - CS-6 worm burrow | ecosystem: Environmental > Aquatic > Marine > Coastal > Sediment | place: USA... | reverse complement strand
ATGTACTTATGTGTCATGGCGGTGTAGAGGAGATAACCGCCGGTGGTGTGTAACACGCCTTTGGGTTTACCCGTTGAGCCTGATGTGTAGAGAATAAATAAGGGATCTTCGGCATCCATTTCTTCGGCTGGGCAGTCAGCGGTTACTTTTTCCGCTTCTTCGTGATACCAAACATCTTGGCCGTCTTTCCAGGCTTGCTCGTTTCCTGTCTTTTTGACGACGATAACACTATGTACCTTGGGACATTGAGTGAGGGCTTTATCGACATTCGCTTTCAAGGGAACTGTCCGGCCACCACGCAATCCTTCGTCTGCTGTGATGACGACTTCGCAACCTGAATCTAAGATACGATCTTTCAAAGCTTCTGGGGAAAAACCGCCGAAGACGACTGAATGTACTGCACCAATACGTGTACAAGCGAGCATGGAATAGGCGGCTTCGGGGATCATGGGCAAGTAAATACAGACGCGATCACCTTTTTTAACGCCACGCGCTTTGAGTACATTGGCAAAGCGGCACACTTGTTCGTGTAATTCACGATAAGTAATTTTCTGGTCAACTTCCGGATCGTCTCCTTCCCATAATATAGCGACTTGATCTGCCCGTGTTTCCAGATGGCGATCTATGCAGTTGTAGGCCACGTTGAGTTTTCCGCCTTCAAACCAGCGAAATTTGCCTTCATTGTAGCTTCCGCTTTGTACCTGATCCCAGTCTTTAAACCAAGTCACCAGTTCTTTAGCTTGTTCAGCCCAAAACCCATCAGGATCGGAGACAGAACGGGCATACATCTCCTGATATTTGTCCTCTGTGATATGGGCATGTGCTACGGCTTCGGGAAAAAGATCATAAACTTTGACATCACTCATGGTTATTTATCCTTATATGGAATGCATCTCAAAAATCTCTCAACCCTGAAGAGGTTGAATGTGAATAGGCTTTCAGGCAAAAGCCCCCGCACGCAAAAACTTTTGCCTGAAAAGGTGGAAGCTATACTCGATGATCACGTTTTTTTGAATTGACAAGACAAAATGTCGAGTTTATATTAGCCACGGAAACACACCGAATAACACAGAAATATTCCGTGTCTTTCCGTGTCTTTCCGTGGCAAAATTCGGAGCTTCAAAATTGATTGATATAGTCTTTATATACGAAAAAATAGACAAGTCAAGTTGCTGATCTTCTAAGCTTTCGGCCATTTTGGGTAATTGCTCTGACATCGTTTGTTGATAAAGTTCATCAAAACCTTTTGCGACAGCCATTAAAGCACACAAAAGTTCTTGTCTTTTGGATGAAAATTCAGGCACTTCATTTTTTAAAATGAGTTTGAGTAATACGATAATGAAATTTCTAATCAGTGATGCTTTTGCACTTTTAATTGAGCATGATTTAAATACGGGTGCCTTATTAATTCGTTGATTGAGATTTGAGTTTTTGGGTAAGGTGAGCAAACAGTGTTTACCCACCATTCAATGCTTATTGGTGGGCAACACCGTTGCCCACTCTACATGTTGTCGATATCCTATATTTAATTAATGCATCACTGCCCCTTCTGCACCGATACCGGTTTGACAACGTACATCTTGTGCTTCAAAGGCGGCACGATCTTTTTGTGCGCGTTGGCTGTTGTCAATAATTGAGAAGAACCAGATACCTACAAAAGCAACTGTGACTGAAATCAAGGCGGGGTATTTGGAGCCGAAAATGGGTTCGGCATTGCCCAATATGGCTACCCAAACGGTGGGGCCAATGATAACCAGCACGATTGCTGTTGTCAGGCCGAGAAATCCTCCGATAAATGCGCCAGCTGTTGTTAGTTTTGACCAGTACATGGATAAGAACAGTACTGGAAAATTGGCGCTGGCCGCTATGGCAAAGGCTAAGCCAACCATAAAGGCTATGTTTTGTTTTTCAAAGGCAATGCCTAATGTGATGGCGATGATGCCTAAAACAACGGTTGCGATTTTGGAGATTTTCATCTCCTGCGCTTCATTGACTTGTCCACGCTTGAATACGTTAGCATAAAGATCATGCGAGACGGCTGAGGCACCGGCTAAAGTCAATCCTGATACGACGGCTAAAATGGTGGCAAATGCGACTGCGGAGATAAAGCCTAAAAAGATGTTTCCGCCAACGGCGTGGGATAAGTGCAAGGCCGCCATGTTGTTGCCGCCGAGTAATGCGCCGTCAAGTGTATATTCTGGATTTTTGGAGATTAAGACGATAGCCCCAAATCCGATGATGAAAGTCAGGATATAAAAATAGCCAATAAAACCGGTGGCATAGAATACTGATTTTCTCGCTTCTTTGGCATCTGCGACGGTGAAAAAGCGCATTAAAATGTGAGGCAAACCGGCGGTGCCAAACATCAGGGCAATACCCAAGGAGATCGCATCAAACCAGTTGTTCACTAATCCTCCTGGCGACATAATCGCTTCTCCGCCATCTGAAATCTTGATGGCTTCTGTGAACATTTTTTCAAAGCTGAAGTCGAAGTAATACAAGGCCCCTAAGGCAATGAATGTGGCCCCTGACAGGAGCAAAACGGCTTTGATGATTTGTACCCAGGTGGTGGCTAACATGCCACCGAAGGTGACATATAAAATCATCAAGATGCCTACAATGACGACGGCCATCCAGTAAGGTAGCCCAAATAACAATTGAATCAATTGCCCTGCGCCTACCATTTGCGCGATCAAGTATAAAATGACTGTCGCTAACGCGCCAAATGCGGATAATGTTCTTATCGGCGTTTGTGCTAAACGATAGGATGCGACATCGGCAAAGGTGTATTTACCGAGATTTCTGAGTCGTTCGGCAATCAGAAATAAAATCACTGGCCAACCGACTAAAAAGCCGATGGAATAGATTAAGCCGTCATAACCGCTTTTATACACTAAAGCCGAAATGCCTAAAAATGAGGCGGCTGACATATAATCACCTGAAATGGCGAGGCCATTTTGTAGGCCCGTGATGCCGCCCCCGGCGGTGTAAAAATCCTTAGCCGTTTTAGTGCGTTGTGCGGCCCAGTAAGTGATACCCAGCGTCCCAGCGACGAACAGTAAAAACATGACAATAGCCGCAATATTTAAGGGTTGTTTTTCAATAGTCCCTTCAAGCACACCCCCAGCAAAGACACCTGTTGCCGCAAAAAGGGTGGCAAAAGCACCCCATAGTATAAAATTTCGGCTCACTTCAATCCCTCCTTGATTTGTTTAGTCAGATTATCAAACTCACCATTGGCACGCCAAACGTAAATACCCGTGAGCATAAACGCACTGATGATGATTAATATTCCGATGGGAATACCAATTGTGATAACAGAGGCTTCGCTTATTTTCATCGCCAGTGTCTGAGGTGAAAAGGCAATAACCATAATAAAAGCATAATAAATCACCAAAACGATGATCGACAATATCCAAGCAAAACGGCTTCTTTTTGAGACAAGCTCATGATACTTGGGATTATTTTTGATTTTATCCACAAGTTCTTGTTGCATATTATAATAATACTCCTGTTGAGATGGGCCTTAAAAATGATGACGTAACCATATTAATAATAAGGATAACTTTAATCGCTAAATCGTCATTTTCCAAAATTAAACTTATACTGAGAGTACAACGGATGATCTCGCGTCGCTTCGCGCCAAAGTTGATCTCGCTCGGAACGAAGTTTAGGGAAATAAACGAATTGTTTTATTTAATTTTCACCTTTTTGAAGTACGCTCAGTATATATAACAAAGATAAAGTATAAATCATTTTATCATCTCAAGCTTTATTTGCTTGTCTAAATGATGGGCACCAAAATCGCAAACGAATGTATGTCACGCTATTTGCGCAAACCGATCTATTTTGTAGAGACGCACGGCCGTGCGTCTCTACGATTTTCGTTTTGAGGCGATGCCTATAGAGACGCGAGGCATCGCGTCTCTACATAACGAAAAAACTGATAGGTGGTAAGAGTATGCCCCATTACAAATTTGCAAAAAATAGCGCATCTTTTAACATAATAGACGATTGGTGGGCAACACGGTGCCCACTGATAACTCTTGGAGGCAGATTATAATTAATGGGTATTCAAGCTAAATTATTATTGGTTATCAGTATTATTTTGCTGTTGATTTTTCTTGGTGTTGAATTTGTCAACTACCAAACCACCAAACAAACAGTGGAAAACAATTTACAAGAACAAGCCGAAAAAGTCAGAAGTCTGTTGATGGCAACGCGGCGTATTTATCACAGGCAGTTTATTGACAGTGGTTTACCTCTGACTGAAAAAACGCTTGGTTTTTTGCCAGCACACGCCTTGGGTAAAATTTCTGAAGACTATCCTAACTGGGAAAATTCTGGATTCCGCTTTAATAATGTTTCTGATCAACCCCGTAACCGAGATCATGCTGCTGATGCTGTCGAATTGGCTGCAATGGAGTATTTTCGTGAACATCCAAAAGAAAAATTGCTTTTTAAGCCTTTTTCTCAAAACGATGAACCGTTTTATCTCTATGCTCGTCCCATTTGGATAGAGGAATATTGTTTAAAATGTCATGGTAAACGTGAAGAGGCACCTGAAACAATCCGTAGATTGTACGATTCCGCTTGGAACTATCAAGTAGGCGAATTACGGGGTATTTTAAGTATCAAATTACCGGCTACCACCCTTCAAGAAAAAACGTGGCGTTCCTTTAGACAAGATTTGCTCATTCAATTGTTTGGTTTTCTGTGTGTTTTTATGCTTGTGATGCTGTTGGTTCGGCGCAATGTCATTCATCCTTTAACGCAGATGGCTTCGAGTATGCAAATGTTTGCGCGTGGCGATTATATGCAGCGTGTCACTGAATTTAAAGGAGAATTCGGTATTTTGAGTCGGGCATTTAATGATATGGCAACTCAGATATTTGAGCAGCAAGAAAAACTGCGTACTCTTAACCGTCAACTGGAACAACGTGTGATTGAGCGCACTGCGGAAATTGATCGGCGCAAACAAGTCGAAATAGAACTCAAGCAACATCGTGATCATTTGGAACAACTGGTGCATGAACGCACTCAACGCTTGGAACAACAAACGATTGAATTAGCTAGAGCCAAGGAAGTTGCTGAATCGGCCAGCCATGCCAAAAGTGAGTTTTTGTCCAATATGAGCCACGAATTACGCACACCCCTCAATGGTATTTTAGGCTATACCCAAATTCTCAATCGAGGGCGAGGATTGACGACTAAGCAAATAGAGGGCTTGAATATCATCCACCAAAGTGGCGAACACTTATTAACCCTTATTAATGATATTTTAGATCTGTCCAAAATCGAAGCGCGTAAAATGGAACTTTACCCTACCGCTTTCCATTTGCCCCACTTTTTAGAAGGTGTTGCTGGCATTATCCGTATGCGTGCCCAACAAAAAGACATTTTGTTTGATTATGAAACCGTCAACATTTTGCCTACTGGGGTAGAAGCTGATGAGAAAAGGGTGCGACAGGTTTTAATTAATCTGTTAGGCAATGCGATCAAGTTCACTGATAAAGGCCATGTGGTTCTAAGAACCTTTGTCGTCACGTCTGCCGAAAATGGAGCCCTTTATAACGATAACAGGCTTTACGAAACACTTCGTTTTGAAGTCGAAGATAGCGGCGTGGGAATGAACCCAGAACAATTAGAACACATCTTTTTACCGTTTGAACAAGTTGGGGATACTCAACGTCGAGCTGCGGGTACTGGCTTAGGCCTCGCAATTAGTCGAGAGTTAGTGCAATTGATGGGTAGCGAACTCAAGGTGAAAAGTGAGTTAGGCAAAGGCAGTACTTTCTGGTTTGATTTAAGCTTGCCTATTGCCGCAGCTGAGGGTATTCAAACAAAATCAAGCCATGAAAGGGAAATAGTCGGCTACACAGGAGAAGCGCAGAAAGTATTAGTGGTAGATGACAGAGTAGAAAACCGAGCGGTGTTGCTCAATTTGCTTGAGCCACTTGGATTTGAGATTGTGGAAGCAGAAAACGGTCTAGTCGCTGTTGCCAAAGCCCGCGAAATACAACCGATTCTGATTATGACTGATTTAGTGATGCCAGTCATGACGGGATTTGAAGCCGTACAAGAGATACGACAAATACCTGATTTAGCAAACGTTTTTATTATAGCGATATCGGCCAGTGTTTTTGATATGGATCAAGAAAAGAGCCGAATAGCGGGATGTGATGCTTTTCTACCTAAGCCTGTGGAAGCTTCAAAACTCTTTGCTTTGTTGGAAAGCAACTTGAAATTAGATTGGATTTATTCGGATTCACTGACCGATAGTGTTGCAGAAACGCCGGCCACAGAAGGCAGTGGGCCACTGGTACCGCCACCTGAGGCAGAATTAGAAAAATTATATGAATTAGCCATGATGGGTAAAATGCGACGGATTCGGGAACAAGCGATACATCTTGAAAACCTAGATGAGAAATATATTCCCTTTGCTCACAAACTGCAAAGCTTAGCGAAGGATTTTGAAGATCAACAAATACTGGCCTTAATTAAACACTATTTGGAGGGCTATAAATGAGCATTGCAGCGAACCAGGCCAGCAAACCGATTGATTTTCAAAACTATTCCATTCTCATCATTGATGACAATCCGACGAACTTGAGTGTTTTGGTTGATTACTTGGAAGACTATGGTTTTGAAATCATGGTAGCGCGTGAGGGTGAAATCGGATTAGAAAGGGCCAAAATCGCCCATCCTGACTTAATTTTATTAGATGTGATGATGCCAGGAATAGATGGTTTTGAAACCTGCCGGCGTTTAAAAGCGGATGAGAAAACCGCCGGTATGCCCGTGATTTTTATGACGGCTTTAGACAGTACAGAAGATAAACTCAAAGGGTTTGAAGTTGGCGGTGTCGATTACGTCACGAAGCCTATACAGCACCAAGAAGTTTTAGCGCGTGTCACCACTCATCTACGCATTCGCGATTTAAGCATCAGCTTGAATAGCAAGGTAGCAGAATTAACACAAACCCGCTCTGAATTGGTGCAAAGCGAAAAAATGGCTTCACTTGGCCGGCTAGTTGCCGGTTTTGCTCATGAACTCAATACACCAATTGGCGTTGCGGTAGGCACCACTTCTACCTTACAAAAGCAATCCAAGTTTATTAACCAATTGCTAGAGCAAGAAGAAGTCGATGAAGACGAACTGGTTTCGGCACTAGAGACAATAGATGAGGCGGCTGAACTGACACTGTCTAATCTCAGACGGGCGGCGGGTTTAATCAATAGTTTTAAACGCACTGCAATTGATCAAACTTCAGAAGAGATTAGACCGTTTGAAGTCAAAAACACTATTGAAGATGTCATTAACACCTTACATAATCAGTTCAAACATACTCGCATTGAGATTCAAATTGATTGTGCTGAAGATTTAATCCTCTACAGTATGCCAGGTGCAGTGGAACAGATTATCACCAATTTGCTGATGAATAGCCTCATACATGGTTTTGAAGAAGGTAAAAACAGTGGTTTCATTAGGATCGCAGTGCATTTGGAAGGAAACCGTTTGCATATCGACTACTCAGATACGGGGAAAGGTATCACAGCAGAAGCGATAGAAAAAATATTTGAACCGTTTTTTACCACCCACCGTGCCCATGGTGGTAGTGGGCTAGGGCTGTATATTTGCTATAACTTAATTACTAATCAGTTAAAGGGTAGCCTAAATTGCGAAAGTACGCCCGGCAAAGGTGTTTTGTTTAAAATAGCGTTTCCAGTCGAATTATCGGTAGTGTGATATATAGCGTTTCCCGATTGCATTTAGCGTGCTGCGTCTTTTACGCAACACAGAGTTTACAGAGGACCACAGAGTTTTCTCTGTGAAGCTCTGTGTTTCTCTGTGTTCTCTGTGTTGAAAAAAAGCAAAGTTAATTTTTCATCGATCCTTATCTCACTTCTATAACAATCAATTTTGGAGGTTTAAACCATTAAAATTCATGCTCTACTCGAAAAATTGGCTTGGCCATTATTTTTAATAGGCCTATTTTTTATATTGACCACATTCTTAGCCTACTTGAGCCAAGGTTCTGATTGGCAAAGGATTTTTGGCATTAATTGGCATCGTGTTTTGGAATTGCTTGATATGCGTTGGGAAAATACGCTGGCGACTTGGTTCTCAAGTATCCTGTTTCTCGCAGTGGGCCTCAGTTTTGTCTTGCTCGGTTGGGGTTATTCACCCGCTTTTACGATTTCGCGTTGGACACGCTTTGTGTTTCAATTAACCGCGATTGGCGCGGTTTTATTGTCAGCGGATGAAGTGGCGAGTATTCATGAAACAGCGGGAAAATGGTTTAAGCGAGTCATTAATCAGCTTTGGAGCCAGGCCCCCCCTGACAATCGTGGATACTCTTGGATCATCCTATTTGCCCCTGTTTTGTTAGGCGTTTTTTTTGCGCTCGTTTATTTTCTGCGACAGGTGATTGCGACAATGCCTCACAATCAGGATAGACAACGTCAATCGGCCTATCTGACTTTACTGTTCGCCTTAGTGTGTTTACCGGGCGTATTTGTTTTTGAAGCCTTTGAATGGTGGCTGGCCTCATTCAATCAAAGTGTCAACATTTTAACGTGTTTTGAAGAAATGTTTGAAATCATCGGTATGTATAGTTTGTTCCTGTGTGCTGTACTCATTGCGAGGCGATATGAATTATGAAGGTTTCACATCTCTTATTATTTTTATTAGTGGGCATTTACAGCCTTGTCTTGATAGTGATTGAGTGGCAAACGTCGCAACCTTATGTACGACAGTTTGTCACGGATATTCAAGGCGAGGTATTTTTTTATGCCATCAATACCACTTTAAGTGTCTTTTTGCTGTGGGCGACAGCCTTACTATTTGGGGTTTGTTTATTGTGTATAGATAAAGTAAAACAGCCTCAAGCCTATTGGTTTTATATTTCCCAAATCATTTTGTTCATTTATTTGGGTTGTGATGAACGCTTTTTAATACATGAAACGGTGGGAAAATGGTTAGGGCGCAATGATGCTTATTTATTGCTCGGTTTAGGCTTCATTGAAATTGGGCTATTGGCATGGCTTGGTGATCTGCGTAACAAACCCAAAATGGCACGTTATTTTTTATACGCAGCAGCCCTCTTTTTTGCCATCATGTTTGTCATTGACGCAACATTCCCATCACAACTTGTATTGCGCTTATCCCTTGAAGAATTGACGAAGCTATGGGCCGATATCTGTTTAATCTTGTTTGCTTGGGAAAATCTTCGTTATCAGTTATCAGTGAACAGTTATCAGTGAACAGTTATCAGTTATCAGTTGATAGTTTGAAGGAAAAGGGGATTATTTATCACAATTATGCCTATTGTGCTTACAAAAAAACGGGAATAATTTTTGCTCCTGTAGAGACGCGATCGCGAAGCGTCTCTATGCATCGAGTTTCTGAGACGCGAGGCATCGCGTCTCTACAATTCCTATCATAAAATTTGCGATTCGCCATTCATTTTGCACAAAATCGAAAATCCCGCCTATGTAGAGACGCGAGGCATCGCGTCTCTACGAAATAAATTGATAACTGTTCACTGATAACTGATAACTGATAACTGATAACTGATATGAAAGCTATTTTATTTGCAGATCGCAAGGGTTCAGAATTACAACCTTTAACTCACAGAACTTGTGTTGCTTTATTGCCAATCGCGGCTAAACCTTTGATTGAATATACACTTGAAGCATTATGGATGGGCGGTATACGCGAGGTTTTTGTCGTGATATCACCTTTTGCTGATTACATAGAGCGTTATTTGGGTAATGGTGAACGTTGGGGTTTACAGTTTGAATATATATTGAGTCGTGGGCAAGAAGCGCCGCCTGATGTGCTTGCTCGCTTAGGTGCCCAATTGAGTGATTCTGAATATTTGCTTATTCGTGCTGATGTACTGCGTAGTCTTGAGATTCAGGATTTTTTAACCGAAGCCCAACAAGTTGATGGACAAATCGTGGCCACCATTCAAGGATGTCATGCGGGTATGAGCTTATTGCGTAAACAAACGGGCCCGAATCCTTGGCAAGCGAGTAATTTAGTCCGTTTTCCTTGCATTCCTTTTATTGCACAAAATCAATCTGCAAATCCGCAACAACTCAATCAAAACCTGCTTTTTGTCAATCCAGACACTCAGGAAACAACATTTTACGCGCTTCCGGTTGAAGGTCAGTTATCGATGCTAGATTCCCTTAAAGCTTTTCACCAGGCTAATCTTGACGTTTTGGCCGGACATTTTCCTACTTTAGTTTTACCTGTGCGAAAAATCAATGAGAAATTACAAGTGGGTCGCCGTTCTAAGGTTCTGCCGCATAATACGGGGCTAGTAGGCGCTTTTTGCCGCGTTCATGCGGGGGCGCGTTTAGTAGACAAAGTTGTATTATGTGATGATGTGAGAGTTGAGCGTCATGCCAAGCTTAATAACACTGTTGTCTTGCCCTGCACTTATATTGGTCAATCGGTGGAATTACATAATACTATTGTCTGGGGTAATTTGTTGATACCGATCAATACTGGCAAGGTTAAGCCTATTTTTGATAGACGATTGTTGGCCGATTTGAAGTTCCCAATCTTGTATAGCCAATTTGTTGAAGTCTTAAACCGTGTTTTAGGTGTATTCACGTTGTTGGTTTCAATACCGTTATGGCCGTTAGCCTTGTTAGCCGCATTATTGCAAAATCCTCGGAAACCTTTACGAAAAATCAAATTACGGGGTAATCTGAAACAAATTGATCAAGACGGTATCTTACGGCCGCGTGATTTTACCGCTTTGGAATGGGCAACCTCCATTGCTTTATTGCGACATTTACCAAAATTATTGGCGGTTATCACAGGCCGATTACGGATGGTAGGTGTGCGGCCAGAAACCGCTGAACAAGCCGAAGCACGCACGGCTCAAACAGATGATCCTATTGAGGTTTGGGAAAGAATGCGCGATTATGCGCCAGTGGGTTTAATTGGGCCAAGTCAATTGACGTTGTCGTTCGATGCCCCAAGAGAGGAATGTTTGATAGTGGAAGCCCACTATGCGCGTACTCGTCATTTTAGTAGCGATCTAGTGTGGTTATTGCGCGGATTGCTGGCCTTTTTCACAGCGCGAGCTTGGAATACGGGGCAACCACAAGGGATTGCCCCTACGAACACGGGGCAACCACAAGGGATTGCCCAGACGAACACGGGGCAAGCACAAAGGATTGCCCAGACGAACAAATAATAAAAATAGGTGGGCAAGGCCCACCCAACAAGGAGGCTTGGCAAAATGCCACGTTCAATCAAACGCTGGACAAGTAAAATCTTAACACCGTTAGCTGTTGGCATTAATGCTTTACAAAAACCTTGGCAACGTCTTTGGGCACACGCTTGTTTAGGGGCTAAGATTAAAACCTCACTTGATCCGAGTGTTGTTGTCTATAGTTGCCCAGAAGTTCACGGAACGGGAGAAATTCATTTTGGCAATAATCTGCTTTTGTATCGTGATTTATATTTAGAAACCCAAGAACAAGGGTGTATTACGATAGGCCATGATGTTGTTTTATCGCGTGGTGTACACCTGGTTTCATACGCGAAGATTGAGATTGGAGCCGGTAGCATGATTGGTGAATATACCAGTGTGCGCGATGCGAATCATCGCATGAGCCAGAATAGCTTATTGCGTTATGCTGGACATACTTCGGCCCCAATTGTCATTGGTTCAAACGTTTGGATTGGACGAGGCGTGACAATCGTGGCTGGTGTGACTATAGGTGATAATGCTGTGATTGGTGCGAATGCGGTGGTGACAAAAGACATTCCAAGTCACACACTGGCCGTTGGCGTGCCTGCTCGTCCAGTCAAAGTTATCAGTGAACAGTGAACAGTTATCAGTTATCAATAAACCGTTCTTAATTATGAGATAAATCTTTGCGTGTGTCTCTTGCGTTTCTTTTTCACGCACACCTTTGAAAAGATGTTCTACAAGCGTTTTGCTAAAAATTTTCTTGATTATTCCAGTATCAAATTTATCTCAGATAAGTCATAACGGTTTACTGATAACGGTTCACTGATAACTGATAACTGACTTGCCATTGTGTGAAGCTGGCCTCTGTGACACAGGTGTCAAAACCATCAATCTTGACGCATACGACAGGCACCGTCGCTTTTTTAAAGGCCTCCAGATAGTTAGGATGGACTATATAAATCGTGTCATCTGTTACTTTGCCCTGCTCGATATCCGAAAATAGCGTTTGGCAATATTGCATAATTTTTTCAACATCAACTCGTGCCGCAACACCACTGTTGATCGTCATGTCATAACGGCCTGCTAGGCGTGAAAAAGGTAAATAAGGTGCCGCCGCTTCTCCACAAACACTTGGAGGAACTAAAGTGATATGTTGATAATCATACGAAGACAATTCGTTCCAAATAGAAGACTGTAAAGGATTCTCCCAGCTATAGAAGCTCGCTTCTCTATGGTTATGACGGATAGCTTGATGTATCGCCTGTAAATCAAGTACTTGAATCGTCAAGGCTAAACTGAGGTAGATAATGGCAGTGCGTAATCTATTCCTGACAATCAATAGGCTAATGATTAAAAAAAGTAGGGTGTAATTGACAGGCCAAAAAAATCGACCTGAAGATTGAAATGGGGCAAATAGATTCAATAAATCACTTTGAAAATCAATGAGTACGGCATCTCCCATTGTGATTTTATTACTGAGGGCAAACAGGGTAAAACCGATACAGACGACACCTAAAGGCAACAGTTTTTTGAACGTTGCTACTTGAACAGTACGCTTGCTTAATTCATAAATGGCCCAGATGCCCATCACCAATACGCCCACACCGAGATAATTAAATCCCTCATTTTGGCCCTCTGTGACTACAGGCATATTTTTGAGTAATAGAGACCACCACATCGGGTTAAACGGTGCCAGTAAATTCATAGAGTAATACCCTAACAGTGTCTGCCCTGCCAGATGACTTTGGTTCGTCACCAGAAAATAGCCTAGCACCCACCAGATAAATAAAGTCGTTAAGCCTAATAGGAGTAATTGCCCTAAAACAGAAATCGCGGTATAGCGACGATCAATTAACCACAGACGTGCATAAAAAGCGGTGACTAAACCGAACATCATTGTGGTTAAATAAGGATGAATTAAGGCACTGAGACTGATAAAGATCATCCAGCCCCATAATGGCTTACTTTTCCAATTTCTGAAGTACAGCCAAAGTCCTGCCAGTAATAACCAATGGGCACACAAAGCAGCGTGATTGAGGCGGACAAGTAAAATAGGACTCAATACAAAAAAGAGGGTGCCGATAGCGATAATGAGCAGATTTTGACTGCGTAGTCGGATTAATAGCGCCGCAAATACACCCTGTAAGGTAAAACAAGTGAAGAACCACAAACCGATGTATTGAAACTCATGCGGCAAAAATGCCGTAAACGGTTTAAAAAGTAAGGCAAACAGCGGAATAGAATCGGTTAAACCGATAGAGGTGCCGACGGGAAAAATAATCCCGCTAATCTTCCCCACAACCGGAAAGTGCCAAGGTTCATACCTGAAAAAATGCCAACCCATGAAGTGCCATTGCCAATCTCTACGCATCAACCAGTTAATTTGGGTAGGATCAACCATTTTGAGATTCAACACGATGATGAAAAAAACCATGCCAAGTGCTGCTCCCAAAGTGAGTGTCATAGCAAGGGAAGCGTATTTCATCACTGTGCTAACCAGTAATAGGGCTAACACTAAAGAGACTAACAGTTTGATGCTGATATTTTCTAAATAGGCATACGCTATGGGTTCCTCTAGGGTAATCAGTCGGATAAAGGGAAAGAAACTCTGCAACGCAATAAAGAATATAGCTGTCACGATAAAAACCGTGAGCCATGCAACCCGTTGACTCGTTTTACTCTCATAGCGTTGCCAATTAACGTTATTCCCCTTCCAAAATTTTGTTATGAAAGGCGTGAAACGAATTGAGCGTATTTCTTTTGAGATCATAGAAGTTATTCATATCAGCATTAATAACTACAAAGATATATAACTACAAGGATTGTTTATAATAAAGGATAAGTTCTGAACGAAACTGAGAGCATGAACATTTATTAATAAATAATCTTTGTAGTTATATCCGCATCAATTAAACAATCCTTGTAGTTATATCTTGTAGTTATATAAAAAAGGCACGGTAAAATCCATCACCTCTCGCATCCTAATACGCTTGTTGGGAGAGGCAGAAAAAGCGTGTTTATCCTTAATAATGATGGCAAGGAGTCCCCCATAAAACAGATCGGTACGCTTTTGATCGAGTATGGCATCTTGTTCCAAAAGGGGGGCTACTACGAACTTGTTAAATATTAAACGCATTAGCCAAGGGGCCTGTTTGGCTAACCATTTTAAGGCTTTGTTTTCAATAATATCAATGCTGCTAGGCTCACATTCCATTAAAATACCTGGGGTCAATATTTTTTGAGATCGCAATAGAATCTTTTGGATAAAAACCTCGTATCCTAATTTGTTCAGATATTCAAAAGAATAAACGTCAAAAGATTGAAGATGAGCATGTACTTCTTTACTTTCAATGTTATTTTTAACCATTTCCTGTGATTCGTGGGGAACGGTGATAATGGCCGCTTGTTTACACACCCTTAATATTTCAGTGAGGGATTTTTTAAAATCAGGCACATGTTCAAGAGATTCGCTGCATAATACCATATCAAATTGTTCATCTTCAAAAGGCAACGAGTGCATATTACCGATAGCGGTTTCAATGCCATACAGTTCATAAGCTCTATTACACACTTGTTGTGAAACGTCAGAAGAGGTGACTTGTGCATCGAAAAATTTTGCAACCATCGCTGCTTTGTAACCTTCTGCACCACCCACATCTAAAAAGGTTTTGAAGGAAAAATGGGTGAGTGCATTCATGATTTGAAAGGTAATCAAATAGCGATCAAGTAAGTTTGGTTCACAATAGCCAGCACGGTAACCATAGATGGGTTGATGGGCAAAGTAAATGCCATCTATATAACCCTCACTAAAACGTCTATCTAGCCAGTAGCGTGTTCCTTCAATGTATTGTTCATCATTCTCTACAAGTGCTGTGATGGGCTCACCTTTGTAGTGGATTCGGAAAGGCTTATTATCTATTTCTGTACCAAAGTCATTCAGATGAAATGGGCTATTTTCAAGTTCTTTGCCATTCTCAGCGAAGCGAATGCTGAGTTTTAAGGCGCGTAATGGCAAATCGCAATGGAATTGGAAATAATGTTGAGGAAAAAATAAATGTGTTTTGCCAAAAGACGCTTTGTTGTCATTGACAATGAATTTGAAATAAAAGGCCTCATCAAGAAAGACTTCTAACGCAACTGGGTTTTGTGGCGCAGAATTATCCTTCGCAATCCCTTCTATGATGTGATGTGTTGCAGTTGTGATTGTGCCACTCAGTTGTTGGCTAGTGGCGATTTCGTTTGATAATTGTTGGTTAGACATATAACTAGAACTCTGATGACGCTGATGGTGCTGATTTTCGATAACGACTAAAACCTATAACGACAAAAACCCTAACGACAAGGATTATATATAAGAAAGGATTTAACAATGGTGTACCGCTACGCTCCAATCCCTTATTATATACAATCCTTGTAGTTGGTTTTTGATTTAATCCTAGCCTTCAAAACCAAATTCGATCAATTGCAAACTGATTTCTCGATCATCTTGAGACTGGGCATCAAATTGGTTGGGAGAAAAAACGTTTTCGGCTTCTAATTGAAAAAAGACGATGTCGTTAAACAAGGTACTGTCTAGTGGGCCGACTAAAATTTCGTTGTAACCTGCCTTAATGGGTTGACTGATAGGATATTGTTGAGCATCTAGTGTTAGCATAATGCCGTTATGATAATCCTGCCAAGTTTCCGGTACATACGCTTTGAGAATCCAAGAGAAGGTATCCTGTTCCACAGGTTTAGCTATGAGCCCTAACAGGGTTTTACCCATCCAGTGATCAGGAAAGACACTTTCAAATTGTTCTGGTGTGATGTCTTTTTGCTGAAAAACACTTTTCAATTGAGGCCGTTTTTGATGACTTAACTGCTGGTTGAGTGAAACCAAGTGCTTATAGAACGATTTGGGTTTCCCTTGGGCATCAATGACACCGTTTTCTTGCCAGACTTGATATAAGTATAAATCACTCAACAAAACGGGCGTGCCCTGATTTTCGA
>Ga0316201_10001385_pt1 | contig 16217 bp, 13 predicted proteins | sample CS6wburrow_MG_FD_204516 | JGI IMG/M metagenome (GOLD analysis project Ga0316201, IMG submission 204516) | Coastal sediment microbial communities from Delaware Bay, Delaware, United States - CS-6 worm burrow | ecosystem: Environmental > Aquatic > Marine > Coastal > Sediment | place: USA... | reverse complement strand
TGGCAGCGTCAGCTTCCATCCGTCACCGTTGGCCGGAATGACGGTGCCGTACTCGCCGGAAACCTCCGTCAGATCATCGTCTTCAATAATGTCATAGCTGTTGTACTGTGCCTGCGTGAGGCTGTTGAAGATGTGCGGATCGCGAATCGAATAGAAGCGATCTTCAGCATCGTTATCGAGCGGATGCGCACGATAACCGCTGCCAAGGCTAACGGAGATATAACGGCGGTTCTGCGCCTTGTCGGTGAATACAGCCACGTCCGGCGTTGTGTACAGACGTCGAGTGTCCGCCTCGGTCGGGGCACTCAATCCTTCGGCGCCCAGGCGTGCAATCACACCGCCAGCGACGAGCGTGCCCGGTTTTTCACCGTTCTTGATGTCGAAGCGCCATACCTGGCCACCCAGGTCGGCTGAGTACATACGATCCGCCAGCCCGTCGCCGTTCATGTCGACAACACGAATACGCCCTGGAATTGAACGCGTCATCTTGTCCAGCTTCAGATCAGCAGCAATGTCCGGGCCGGCTCGCCAGATGCGATCGCCAGTCTCGAGGTCCAGCATCATGATGCCGGTGCCTTCGCCGTCCACCTCATCCGGGTGGTCCGGTGCATCGTGCACGGTATCGTAGCCTGCACCGACGATGACAACCGCGTCCTGCGGGCTCGTGTGAATGCTGCTGTCGATGTCGATTTTCGCAACAACCGGGGGCGACCAGCTTTGCCCCATTTCCGGGAATGTCCGAACCCAGCGAAGCTTCGGCTTGTCAGGATCGGTGACTTCGATCATGTAGTAATTGTCGCCGCCGCGGCGCATGCCGAATACGAGGTAGACGAAATCATCGCTGGTATCGATGACGCCATCATTGTTGTCGTCGTAAACGACCGGAACAACATCGCCGTCCAGCCCGTAGTGCTTGTAAGTGACGTTATCATTGAAATAAAGAGCGCCCAGGTTATCGAGCAGTTCGTACGGAACAAACGCCCATTCTTCCTCACCGGTATCGGCATTGATGGCGTGCAAATAGCCGTTGTTGGTCGCTGTGTAGATGACGACGTCGTAGCTACCGTCGGTCTGGCCATAAACAACCGCAGCAGGTTGCGCATGCAGTGTGTCGCCCATCGCGTTGCGAGCTTCCGTCGTGTCGCCATCGCTGTCGTTGTCCCTGACGTCCATGCCGCGCGCCCAGTCGATGATCTGTGTGAGCGTCGGATCGCCGGCAGCGCCGGTAAGGCCGAAGTCCGCGGCCGTGAATGACAGGATATTCGCGACTGACAGCCAGTTCGTCGGTTGCGTCAGGTCGCTGCTGCCGTTGTTGGTATACAGCTTGCGAGCGGCCGGGAGCGGCAAGATGTTGGCCGTTCCGCCCTTATAAACATCCGCACCGTCTGGCGTCGCTCCCTGTTGCCAGAAGTTTTTTGACGTGTCGGCAAAGTACCCGGTATCAGGATCGATCGCATTGTTGTTAAGCGCATCCTCAATGCCAACGCCTTTGATCACGTACTTCTTCATATTGCCGGGCCAGTGAACCTCGTCCTTGGCACGGAATACGGAGACGTACAGGTCGTTGAGGTGCTGTGTGCGGTTGAAGGCGTTGACGGCTACCGCCGGCGCGGTGAAAGAGATATCGCGATTGAAGATATCACTGGTGATTTCCGTCAGGGCTTCGGTCAACGTGCCTACATCATTGGCAACGAAGTATTTGCCACCACCCGCATTCGCAACCTCCGTCAGATAGACGCCCGCGGCGTCGGCATCGTCCTCCGGGAGCGCGAAGCCGATCGTATACGTCGTCGCTGACTGCACGCCATCAACGCTCGTATTCAGGTCCGCTTTCGCCAGGTACTCGGCGACATCGTCGAGACACTGGCCGTTAACGTCAACGCCTGCACAGCCCGTGCGCCCGGTGGCCGCGCCGTATCCTGGCAGGTTGTTGATCTTGGTGTAGGTATCCCGGTCTGCGGTCGGCAATCCGTCGGTCAGCAGCACGACGAAGTTCTTCGAGCACGAGTATTCGACAGGTTGCTTGTAGGCCGAGGTAGAATTTGCGGCGAGCAGCGCATCCGGATCCGTCTTGTCGTAGTCGCTGTAGTCCCGGGTCATGCCGGTAAGATAGCGAGCAGACTCGTACAGTGTTTCCGACAGCGGCGTGTTGCCCGAGGCCGGAAGCGCTTCAACTATCGCCGTCGCCGCCGCGCGGTTTGTGTCGAGGTCTTTGAGACCGAACATCACAGGACCGCCATCGTTACCGTCGAAGCGCATCAAGCCGACATTGACATCATTCATCGAGCCAAGCACGTTTTTCGTCACGGCTTTGACGATATCCGTCTTGCGCAGGCTTGCGCCCGAGGGACCGTGATACCAGTTGATGTAGTTCGCGTCGTACACCGTCTTGATGCCGCCCATGTTGCCCCAGTTGATTATGCGGCCAGAATCGGACGTGTACAGCCGGCTCGAAGAATAGGTAGAGCGTGAGCCTGAGCGCGCGTAGGGCTTGGTCGTCGTATTGTCGGATATATGACCATGGTCGCCATCGTCCGAGTCTTCCTCACATTCAACCCGTCTGTCATCCTGGTATCGGTCGAGATCACGCCATCTCCACTTACCGCCCTGCCGATACATGGCCATGATGTCGGTGAATTTGCCCGCCGTTGCCATCTGGTCGAGGCCTTGCTGGCAGTCGAACATTGTTTTCTTGAATTTAAAATTGCTACCGCAGGTAGGGACAGTGCTGTTACTGCCGTACTTCCAGTAGTACATGGTATCGTCACAGTCGCCGTCGTAGTCCTCGGTAGCATCGTAAGGATTCTGCGTCGGTACGGTCCCGGTCATGCTGCCGGATGAGTCAAGAATGAACAGCAGGTTCGGCCGTGCGGCGCCGCTCAATCCCGGCGTTGACAACAATAGCTCAACGTCATCGGCCCATACGGGTGACGAGATCGTCAGAGAGAGCAGCAGTCCTACACCTGCACAAGCGGTGCGTATCCTGGACATAAACATGGTCCTTACCTCTTCAGTCATTCCGTGACTAGATGTTTTCAGTCAGTCACAAATAAAATAGTGTCTACCGACTTATCTCTATTGTTGTAACGGTAATCGTCTCTGTGTCGTAGCTCACCAACGCGTAGCTTTCTTCGCTACGTCTCAAGGCGGCGTGATTCCTCCTGAACTCGTCAAACTTGACGGCTCTGCCGTCGACTACAAATCTGGTATTGGCTGTCAGCCTGGCTCTCTTGTGATCTTCGTCACATTCACCCACACACGGCTGGAACGTCACCATGCCGTTAATCGTCGCCGGAAGAATGATGTTATCGGGCGATACCTCGATGGCATCGATCAGCGCGAATGCGGGTGCGCTAAGCAAAAAAAGTGTAGCGATCAATGTCTTGCGAATAGTCATCTTCTTCACTCCGAAATGTCCTTTGTAGGGCGCCGCTTCCTGCGTCGTTTTGCCCTGATCCGTAATCAGTCATACCTTCGCGTAATTATCCCGGTTTCGGGCCTGACGAGCCCGGAACCAATCCTCAATTATTCAATTAGTTAGCGGAACCAGTCCTCAATTATTCAATTCCATCCTGTGTCCAAAGCGTGCGAACCGGGTTGTTGGTAAAGCCCGGATTAAAGCACTCGACGCCGACGCAGGCGATCGGCGGCGGTGAGCAGGCGGCCCCCGTGCAGTCGGCGTCTCCACCCGGGAACAGGAAGGCCGGCGTCGGTGCGATGCCGCCCTGCTGCAGCGCCGTGGTACGTGCCGCGTTGCTTTCGGCCGCCGTCATGGTGCCGAGATTGTCGGCCACCGGATCGCCGTTTGTGACATTCACCCGGTAAAGGAAGTTGATACCCGGTGCAACCTCACAGGTTGCCGCCGACGCTACGTCCGACTCGAATCCAATAAAGAACACCGAATTGTCGAATGTCGCAGAACTCGACAGGATCATCTGTCCTGCGGGCAACGTGAATTTCCAACCGCGATCACCGGTGCCAATGACGGTATTGACTTTGCCGCTGACCTCTTTCATGTTCGCATCCACTGCAATGGTGTAGTTGTCGTACGCGTTCTGATCGAGCTTCGTATACAAGGCTGCATCGCGCAGCGAGTAGTAGGCATCTGTCGCGCTGACATCGAGAGGATGCGCCCGATAGCCACTGCCGACACCGATCGCGAGGAATCGACGATTGAGTTTCTTGTCGGTAAAAATCGATACATCCGGCGCGGAGTAGAAACGTCGCGTATTTGTCGCGCCGGCCGAGGCCACGCCCTCACCGCCAAATCGTGCGATGACGCCGCCGGTCACCAGGTCCGTCGGCTTCTCACCGGGAAAAATGTCGAATCGGAACAACTGGCCGCCGACGTCGATGGCGTACATGCGGTCGATGAATCCGTCGCCGCTGAAATCGATCGCACGGACCTGGCTTGGGATCGAGCGTGTCAACGTCGGGAGTACCAGATCCGCATTCGCACGTCCTGCCCGCCACAGGCGCTCGCCGGTCATCAGATCCAGCATCGAGATGCCGGCGCCCACGTTATCCGCGTTGGCGGGAAGCGCCGCCGTGTCGTGCACGGTGTCGTAGCCCTCGCCGATAATGACCACGGCTTTCTCGTCATTCAGGTTCGGGTGATCCAGGTCAACGCGCCCTACAACCGGTTTGCTCCAGCTTTGGCCGAATTCGGCGTAGTTTGCCTTCCAGAGTAGCTCCGGCTTGTTCTTGTCGGTCACGTCAAGCGCGTAGTACTCCGTGCCACCGCGACGCAGACCGAAAATCACGTAAACAAAGTCGTCGCCGTCAATAACGCCGTTCCTGTCGAGGTCGGCAACGACGGGAACGATGTCGCCGTCAATGCCGTAGTGCTTGTAAGTCGAATTTCCGTTGAACATCAGTTCCGGCAGGTCCGCGAGAAACTGCTTCGGGATGAAAGACCACAGTTCAACACCTGTATCGCCGTCGATGGCATGAAAATATCCGTCGTTTGTCGCGGAAAATACGACAACGTCAGGATCATCAGCGTCTCCGCCGTAGACAATGGCGGCTGGCTGTGAATGCAACGGGTCGCCCATTGCGAATCGGGTGTCGGTCGTAACGCCATCACTGTCATCGTCCAGAATGTCCTGGCCGCGCGCCCAGCGAATAACGTTTTCGACAGACGGCTCATTTGCCGCACCGGTCAGTCCGAAGTCCGCCAGGCTGTATGACGACGCATTCGACGGCGTAATAACATTATTTCCCGCGGTCAGGTCGCTCAGCGTGCCATAGTTGGTGTAGACCTTGCGATTGTCGGAATCGGGCAGCCTGTTCGCGGCACCACCAAGCTGCACTTCGGCGCCGTCGTTGATGGTGACTGGCGTCCAGACGCTTCGCGCGTCGTCAACGAAAAAGCCGGTATCCGGGTCTACCGCGTCATCGTTCTTGTCGTCCTTGATCAGGCCGCCGACAATCTTGTATTTCTTGAGATTGCCTGGCCAGTGCACTTTGCCGGCCGGGAGGAATGTCGATATATAAAGGTCGTTCAGGTTCTGCGTGCGGTTGAAGGTGTTAACAGCAACAGAAGGTGCGGCAAATGAAAGGCCTTTGTCCACAATGCTCTCGATAATGCGCGTCAGTACCGTTGTAAGCGTCTCGACGTTTTCAGCCAGGTAATAGTCGCCGCCGGACACTTCTGCCGCGGTCTTCAGGATCGGCAGGTCGACGTCGAAGCCGATGGTGTGAGTGGTAACGAACTGATCGCCCGTTGTACTGCTGATATCGACCTTGGACAGGTACTCGGTCACGTCGTCAACACAGCGACCTTGCGCCTCTGTGCCGTTACACGCCAAGCGCAGCGTGGCAAACTCTGGCAGGTTGGCCGGCACTTTGGCTTGATCTTCCTCGTCACTTACCGGCTCGCCGTCGGTCAGAAGGACGTTGAAGTTGCGAGTACATACCGGCATGGCAGGTTGCTGGTACGCGCCAGGCACCTGGCCGACAAATGCCTTCGGATCGATATCGGGCGTGCTGCCGTCAGTTGCAAGATTACCGTAGTCGGCACCCAAACCCCGCCAGTACAAGGCCGACTCATACAAGGTTTCTGCTATCGGCGTGTTGCCACCATCCGCCAGCCCATTGATCTTGGCCAGGACCGCCGCCCGGTCGGTGTTGATCGGGCTGATGGCGTGCAAAACGCGTCCGCCGTCGGACCCCGTGAAACGCATAACGCCGACGTTCACGTCCTCAATCGCGTTCATGAGGTTCTTCGTGACAGCTTTCATGATGTTGATTTTTGGCAAACTTACGGTAACCGGATTTTCCTTCCAGTTCAGGTAGTTACCGTCATAAACCGTGTAGGCGGTAGACGCATCACCGCTGCCCCAGGCAAGCTCGGCCGCCGCTGTCCCCGTAAACTCATTCAGGTCAGAGCCGGCCTGCGCATACACCTGGCCCGATGTACCGTCGCCGTGCACGCCCGAGTCTTTCTGACATTCAACCAGGCCAGTCGCGTTGCCGATCTCGAGCTGTTGCCAACGCGTTGCGCCACCCGCATCCTCGCGGTACTGAACCATGACGCCGGTGTAGGCGCCGATGCCGCTCATGCGTAGCTTGGCGGCTTCACAGACAAAGGAGGCCTCATCGATAAACTGCGTATTGCCGCCACCGGCGCAACTGGGCTCGATTGGCAGGGTAGTCCAGTAGAACTTGTCCGTGTCGCACGACCCACCCCGTTCCGCCGCATAGTCGCGATTGCTGTCATAGGGCTCGGTCGTGTCGACCGGATCGCCCATACTGCCAGAGGTATCAAGAATGAACATGATATTGGGCGGTGTCGCACCCGCGCTGCCGGGATCGACGATGAGCAACTCTGTATCGTCCGCAATGGCCGGCATGCCGGCCATTACCGTCAGGAAAAGCGACGCGCCGATTGACGTAATTCTTGTGTTATGAGTCTTCATGATTCTGTCACCAGTGTCCTTTCTGAGCCGCTTATTGCGTGAAAACAAACACTTTGGAAATCGTGTTGGTCTGCAGGTCAAGCCTGACGTTAATGTTGTGGTCGCCGTCCGATCTCAATGCGTCGATAGCGAGCCGAAAGTCATCAAGCCGCATGCTCTTGCCGTTCAGCGCGTACACCGTGCGCTCCGTCACCCGGTGTGTTTCGTAGTCGCACTTTTCGCATTCTTTGACCGTGATCGTGCCGTTCGCGCTGTCCGGCATGCGCACGGATTGCACTAACGCTTCGTAGGTCTTGGTTGGCGGATAGTCTTCGCCCATGGCCGCCGTGCTTATTAAAAGCAAAAACGAAGATAGGACAGCTGTAATTGTTTTCATCGGAATGCTCCGTGCTGAATTTATAGTACCGGGTCTTCAGGGCCGACCACGTAAAACGCTTGTGTATGAAGCGCGGATGAATCGCGGTCGGTGTTGCTGCCTGGTGCTCGTGACGACTTCGACTCTGCGGCAGCGAGGAAGTGGTACGCGGAAATACCACTGCCGACGCCCAGACTGAACGCTCTGTCGGGTACCATCGTGTCACCTTCGTAGGTGATAGTGGTCTGGTACGCATCGTTCAGGCTGCCGCTCACATAACTCACACCAAGGTCAAGTGGCACCGGGGCAGGGGTGAAGCGCCCCATCGACATAGCGGTATCAAGTCCTGTTTCCGCTGCCTGGAACGCGAACTCGTAGTTCTGGTCATTGCGTGCCATCGCGAGTTCCGTCGTCGCGGTGTTCATACCCGAAATAGCGAGGGTCGTGATCACAACGAGAAGGAGGAGGCTTATTACGAGTACTGCGCCCTGCTGCTTGTTGCGGTGGCTTATTGATTGACTGGTAGGTTTCATAGTTCTTCTCTTGATCAGAGTCTGGAATTTCGCAGCAGTATGGTCTTGGAGACCTGCATACGGCGGAAGCCATCAGAGAGCGTGCCCAGGTCGACGTCGCCGGGTTTGTAGTCGTTGGTATCCTGAACGCCGTACTCCGGCGTGATGCCGCGCACGATCATCCACACGCGGGCGGTCAGGACGCGGGCGCCTGGAACGTATCCGGCGACCGCTGCGTTCGGGTTATAGATCGGGTCGTCCGGATTGACGTAACGGTCCACCGTGCTGTCCCCGTCAACGTCGATGCCGAGCTGTAGCTGGAGGTTCTCCACGCCCGGCGCGACCTCCTGATCTTCAATAACGGAAGCACCGGCGTCCATGGTCAGCGTCTTGCGCCGCAGGGTCGGTGCCCCTGGAATCAGCTCGGACTCTTGCGCCACGTAATAGCTGTTAACCAGGAGATTGTGCGTTGCAGATGGATCCGTCGGGGTTGCAGGAAAAGCCGGGTCTGCAGGGCCCCTGAAGTTCGGTGGAATCGCGCCGTCAATGAACAGCTGGCCCTGCACACGGGTGCTCTGGATCTGAAGACGACCGTTTTCCGGGAGAACAGGCGCGACACTGGCGCGGCGCACAGTAATCGTATCGGACTGTGTCTGCGCGGTGCCGGCCTCGGCCGTCGGCAGGCAAGCCAGGCCGTAGCCATTATTTACGCCATCGACCGGGAGCCCGAGATCGAGCACCCAAAGCTGGCCACAATCGGCAGGTACCGAAGGTATGCCGGTGGGGTTCGCAACGCCTGTGAATGAGCGACCTTCAATATTCAGGCCTCGGCTAAGGCGCCCCCAGTTGCTGGCCATGCGGAGATCCGCCTCGATCGTGTCCATCGCGAACTGCGCCGTTTCCTGCACGCGGGCGATGGATTCGTTAATGACGAATGCTTCCCTGCTTTGATTGTAAATCTGTATCGCGCCGATCATCAGGAACGAGCCGATCGCGAGGGCGACCATTAGCTCGGTCAGCGATAGACCGGTCTGGCGCCGGGCGGATTTGTATTGAGACAAATGCATGCGTTTCACCCTCTTAGAATGGGAGTACCGGAATGATGATGGAGTAGGACGGTGGCGTCGTTTCGCCGGCCTCTGCCCAGCTCACTACAATCCGGTAAGTATTCGGGTTGACCGTGTCATCAAATGTGATCGCTACGTCGCCGTTCGGCAGCATGGCCGCCGCCTGTAGCTTCCAAAGCCAGATGTCATTGGCGGCCATCTGCGATGCGTTGCAGTCAACATTGCCCAACACGCAGTTGTTATTTCCGCCGACGCCCTCGTAGTCGATAGCGCCCGCCCGGTTGGCGCGAATGCGGTCAGCTACGTCACTGGCAAGCGTCACCGCATGGTGACGAAACGTCGATGTTCGTCCTGCTCTCATGCCTTCTACGTAAAGGCCGGCGATTCCCAACATGCCAACGGACATGATGACAAGTGCGATCAATACCTCGACCAGCGAAAAGCCACCGTGGTATCGAATCGTGCGGGATTGTGTGTTTCTGAGGATCATTGCTTTCAGTCCTGAGTCAGATGCAGCGCACTAACCTGCTTACGGGCAGGTCAGGGTATTGTCGTCCAATACGTCTTGAATCATGGTCTTGTCACGCTGGATCGTCGCGCGCCCCATTGGGGTGGCGAGAAACAGTCGTGCGGCCGAATTGCCGCCGGCCGCGGTAACGTTGCCGCGGTCATCGCACATTACGACCTGCGTCACCGCGGGAGTAGCGCCAACCTGGCCGCGTCCAAGGCCCGTTCCTGCGAAGCTGAAATACTTCGCGTTGTTGATGACCTTCAGGATCACGCCTTCCGGCAACGCCGCCTGGCGGAAAAGTATCGACTCGCCGACGCCCGTCTGAACATTGCCGTCCAGGTCGAGAAACACGATATAGCCCTCGTCCCAATTGCCGTTGCAGGTAGGCGTCGCGGCCATGGAGTTGGCACTCGCGCAAATCGTAATAAAGGTCTTCGCCCGGGACGCCTCACTGCGCGCCAGGTGGAAGGCAGCGTGGAAGTCATTGGCGGTGCTTGTCATACGGCTGTTCTGGCTGTACGCAACCATATTCGGCACGCCAACCGCTAAAACCACACCGACGATCGCGACCGTAATCATGAGTTCGTAGAGCGTGAAGCCCTTTTGCGTTGTCTTGTTCATGCGGGCCACTATAAAGAGTGGTTCCCGACGCTGTGCATCTATCCGATAAACGGCCGGGCGCGGCCGACAAACGGTCGTTTTCGCCCCCGGGCATTTACCTTAATCCGCGCAGGAATAGGGCTTGCCACCCGGAGCGGCGAATGCCACTCGCGGCCGGCCCGTGTAGCTGACGACCAGGCCCTTCGCCGGAACCCGGTTGCTCCGGTCGCACACCACGAAGGTACCATTGGTCGCGCGGAGGAACGTCGCCCGCAACGTGAAGCCACGGCGGTTTGCCTGGATCTCAACGTCCCTGGCGACCGCATGACGCTGTAGAATGGCCTCGCCGGCGTCGACCTGCGGCGGCGAGTCTCGGTCGCTGTTCTCGAACATCAGCCAGCCGCTGGACCAGTCCCTGCCGGGCAAACACGCATCGCCGTCGTTGCTGGGGCAAATCGAGACAACCTTGCGACGCATGATGGACTCCTTGCGAGCCAGGTGAATCGCGTGAAACAGGGCGTTGATTTCAACTTGTTGCCGCTGCCGGGCCATCATGGACGCAAAAGAAGGAATGCCGAGCATTAACAGCGTCGCGATCAGTGAAGTCGTGATGAGCAGTTCGTAGAGCGAGTAGCCGAGAGTTTGTCGATGCATGCCGGACCTCCGTGTCCTGGCTACATTGTGGGGAAACCAGGCGGTTGATCGCACTCGGCAAATGTCGGGCATTTCCGCGGAAAGTAGCCCCGTCCGCTGACGTGCACGGCCCTGATCATGATATCCTGATGGCCATTGAAAGATTGAAAGGACGAACGAAATGGCGCGCTCCGACATTCTCCTGCAATTCGAGCGTTACGGCATTTTGCCGACCCCGCAACGCGTGAAAATAGCGGAAATATTGCTGGCGAAACCGCAGCACTTGTCTGCCGAGAAAATTCTGGATCGGCTGCGCCAGGCTGGTAGCAGCGTTTCCAAGGCGACGGTCTATAACACCTTGAATTTGTTCGGGGAATGCGGTCTGGTCAAAGAGCTTTGCGTGGATCCGGACCGCCGGTATTACGATTCCTCGACCGTGGAACACCATCACTTCTATAACGTCGATACGGGTGAATTCACCGATATAGACGTGGATAAGGTGAGTTTCAGTGCGTTACCCGAACTTCCCGAAGGCACTGAAAGGTACAGTGTCGATGTCCTGATCAAGGTCCGCAGCCAACGCGATTAATCAAGCAAGACCCTTTTCGCACAGAGCCGGCGAGGCTATACTTCGCGCCGCTTCTTGATAGCCGGATTAGCTCAGTCGGTAGAGCACATCATTCGTAATGATGGGGTCAGGTGTTCGAATCACCTATCCGGCACCATTCTCTATTCCCCGCCCGCATATTCGAAGTCGCCGTTGCGGACGAGTTCCTCTTCGTCGAACGAGACAACGGGATACGCGCGGCCCTTCACCTCGACCGAAGGAACCTCTGATCAAATATTTCGTGGCTGCGCCGGCGACTCAGGCGCGCGCATTCATTTCGTTTTTCGCAAATGAAAGTCAAAGGAGTCACGAGTACTGAACCGGTTATTGATCCAGAGGATGAGCATGCCCTCGACCCAGTGTGCGTTTTCAACGCCACCGACGTCGATTGGTTCGAGTCCCATCCCTTCGGCGAGCTTTGCAACGACTTTTTTCGCACTTCGGCTGTCACCCGCTATCGGGATTGAAACCGGCCCGCCCGCGCTATCCGGATCGATCATCGTTTTCCAGCTTAAGGTGTTGAACGCTTTCACGACGTTGGCATCAGGCGCGACGTTCTGAATGATCTCTGCATTGGAGGTGGCGACGGCATGATGAAACGCCATCAGCTTGCGCTCCATTGGATTCGTCGGATCGATGATGATCTTTCCGGACAGGTCGCCCAGGCCTTCAGTAATCTCTTTAACGAGCATCCCGGGAACAGCCAGTACGACGATGTCAGACTCTTTCGCAGCAGCACTCGGCGATGTCACGGAAGCGTCGTGACCTGTCTTGGTAACGACATCCCGGGCTTTGCGGCCTTCGGGTTTTCGTGATCCAAATATTATCGTGTGCCCCTGCGCCGCAAACTCCGGACCAAGTGCTCCGGCGACGTCGCCGGTGCCGATGATGGCAATGGTCTCCGCAGATGCGGCGGGGACCCAGGATAGTGAAACGATAAGCAGAAGGCTTGGGAGCTTTCGAGGCTGCATGCAATATCTCCGCCGAAGGGCTGGATCGATCGTCCAATCAAGACGCGATTCTGACACACATCAGGCATTATAGGTCCGACCAGCAGAAGGGGTTGAGGAGACCACTTTGTTAACCGTTGAGAACCTTATCAAGCAATACGGCGACTTCACCGCCGTCGACAACGTCAGTTTCGACGCCTCGAAAGGAACCGTGTTTGGCCTGCTCGGGCCGAACGGGGCTGGTAAGTCGACGACGATCAGTTGTATTTCCGGCTTGTTGTCGCCGACATCGGGCCACATCCGGGTTGACGGCGCCGACGTCGTCAAGGACGGCAAACGCGCAAAGCGCTCGCTCGGCATTGTGCCCCAGGAAATGGCGATCTACGAAGATTTGCCAGCTGTTGAGAACCTCAAGTACTGGGGAAAGGCGTACGGTTTGCGGGGCGCCGCGCTGGGCTCTCGTGTGTCGGAGGTTCTCGATCATATAGGGCTTGCCGATCGTGCCAAAGACATGCCCAAGACGTTTTCCGGTGGAATGAAACGCCGCCTTAATTTCGGCTGCGGTATCGTGCACAAACCCGGTTTGCTGCTGTTGGACGAGCCGACGGTCGGCGTTGACCCGCAGTCACGACAACGATTGTTCGAGATGGTCGAGGCGGAGCGTGATGCTGGCGCCTGCGTGTTGTACACCACGCATTACATGGAAGAGGCGGAGCGCTTATGCGATGAACTGGCAATCATCGATCACGGGAAGATAATTGCAAAAGGTACCGTTGGCGAACTCAAATCTCAGCTTGCGGCACGCGACGTTCTGCAACTCAATGGGGATTTCTCTGAGGCGGGTATCAAGAAAGTGATCGAATCATTGACGGGTCGTGGTATTTCCGATCTCGAATTGATCTCCCAGGAGGCGGGTGCGGTTACGCTGACGCTATCGTCCGCGTCGCGTCATTTGCCCGCGATTTTCGAGGCGATTACGTCAGAGGGCGGCAGCGTAACGGAGACCAGCTTGAGAAGCCCGAATCTCGAGACCTTGTTCTTATTGCTCACGGGCAAGGAGCTGCGCGAGTAGACATGAGCTTTCTTTACGCGTCATTCAGGAAGGATCTGGCACGTTGGCGACAGGATCCACTGACCGCGTTGCTTTGGCTGGGCATCCCCTTTCTGATCGGTGGACTCATCACGGCGATGGTCGACGGTGGCGACGGCGCCAGCCCGACGGGCATTCTGCTGATTCATGACCAGGACGATTCGTTACTGAGTGGCCTGGTCGCTGGTGCTTACAGCCAAGGTCAGCTTGGCGAGTTGATTTCGGTCGAACAGGTCTCTCTAGACGAAGGCACCGAGCGTATCAACGCAGGAGACGCGAGTGGTTTCCTGGTTATTCCCGAAGGATTCACCGCAGCATTTCTGGAAGAAGAACCAGCGGTATTGACACTCAAGACCAACCCCTCTCAAACGATACTGCCGGGCATTATTCAAGACGTTACCGAGATACTTCTGGACCTCGGTTTCTACGCACAGGCCTTGTTTGGCCCGGAGATCGAGCAAATACAAAACGCGGACTCGGATGTCGTGCCCAACGACGTCTTCGTCGCTGGTATCGCCGTCCAGATTCAAGGCAAAATAGATACCGTCTCGCCGCACCTTTTCCCGCTCGCATTCGACATCGAGATTGTTGAGCCGCCACCCACTGCGCCGCGTCCCGACATCGCACTGTTGTTTCTTCCCGGTATCGTGCTCATGGCAATTCTGTTTTCTGCACAGGGCTTGTCGGCCGACTATTGGAAAGAGCGTGAGGCGGGAACATTGCGGCGTCTTGTTTCCACCCCGGGTCTGCTGAGCCGTTTCGTTTATGGAAAGGCACTTGCGGCGGCGGTCGTCGTGGGCCTGCTTGGCTGTGTCACGTTGACGCTCGGTTTCCTTTACCACGACGTTGCCTGGAGCAAATTCGTTCCTTCTGTGGCCTGGGTAACCATCCCCGGCGTAGGCCTCTTCGCGTGGTTTTCAGCGCTGCAGATGCTGTTCCCGAACCAAAAATCCGCCAACTTGCTGACGTCAATATTGCTATTCCCCCTGCTGATGATGGGCGGCAGCTTCTTCCCGTTGGACGTATTACCGGATTGGATCGCGGCGATAGGAAGGATGTCGCCCAACGGTTTCGTTGTTGATCGGCTGACGAAGGAACTGACCTCTCCGACAGCGTGGACCTACGATGCGAAGAGTTGGGCGATTGTGTTCGGCATGACAATCAGTGGTCTCGCGGTTTGTGCGTGGCGACTGCAAACCGGTTTCGCGAGGCGTTAGCCGATGAGACAAATACTGTTCGTCGCGTGGAACGACGCGAAATTTCAACTTCGGCAAGGGTCGACGCTCCTGTGGGTGTTGGTCATGCCGCCCATTTTCTTCTATTTCATCGGAACCGTAACCGGCGGATTTGCCGGGGGTGTCAGCGGTGGGCTGGCGACTCCGGTCGTGGTCGTTGCGGAATCACCCGGGTTTCTGCGCGAACAAATCGGCTTGCGCCTGACGGAAAACGACTTCGCGCCGGAGTGGGTGACCGAGATCGTTGTTGCCGAAGGTGAGGAGCCACCGAGGCGCACCCTCAGTTTCACATCGAACCTGTCTGACCAGGTAATCGCTGGCGAACAAGTGACCGTAAGCTTCGAAACCAAGGCCTCGGCATTGTCGCGTGATTTTGAAATCATTCGCATCCAGCGCAGCTTGTACACTGTATTGGCTGACATCGTGGTGGCTGATGCCGAAGGTGGGAGTACGCTCTCGGCGGCGGACCTGGTTGCCCTTAATGCCGCGCCGCGCATCTGGCAGCTTGAGGTCTCGGCGGCCGGTCAACGCCAGGAAATTCCCAGTGGCTTTGAACAAGCAATTCCCGGAATCCTCGTCATGTTTACGCTACTCGTGCTGCTGACCAGTGGCGGATCGCTGCTGGTGCAGGAACGCAAGCAGGGTTTATTGCGGCGATTAGCGTCGACGCCGATTTCGCGAATCGAGGTGGTCTCGGGCAAGTGGGGAGGCCGGATGGTGCTTGCTGCCATTCAGGTAACAGTTGCGCTCGGCATAGGTACGCTGCTGTTCAAAATGAACTGGGGCCCCGACCTCGTCATGGTTATCGTGATCCTGGCCGCCTGGGCCGGGTTTTGTGCATCTGCAGGATTGCTGGTTGGCAGCATTGCGAATACGGAAGGTCAGGCAGCCGGCCTCGGCGTCCTGGCGGCTAATGTGCTCGCTGCCCTCGGCGGTTGCTGGTGGCCAATCGAAGTGACGCCCGCCTGGATGCAGACGCTGCAGAACTTTATACCAACCGGCTGGGCGATGGACGCTTTACACAAACTGATCAGCTTTCAATCGGGGGCCGCTTCCGCTCTGCCGCAGTTAGCGATATTGGTCGGGGCGACAGTGCTCGTTGCGGCGCTCGCGGTCAATCGCTTCCAGTACGATTGAGCGCGTATATCGCTCGCCACACCATACGCCCGTTGTGCAACGAGCGTACAATCATGATTCGCGCGTAAGGCTGAATCGATGATAAGAAAGCCACTCACACTCGTGTCCCGTTTCTCGGCGGAACTGCTTCGTCGCAGGGTGTATCCGGTAGTCGTTGCCTACGCGTTCTTTGCCTGGATAGTGCTTCAAATTGGTGAGGTAACGTTCGCGCCCCTGGGCCTTCCTGACTGGGTCATGACCGCTCTCGTAATCGCTGTGATTGTCGGGTTTCCGGTCGCAGCCATACTCGCCTGGATGTTTGACATGACTTCGGCAGGTATCCGTCGCGACTCGTTTCCCACAGGCATCAATGCAGCGATAGATGAACCGCCGTCGATTGCCGTTTTGCCGTTCGCCGATATGAGCCCGCAGGAAGATCAGGGCTATTTTTGTGAAGGCATCGCGGAAGAAATTCTGAGCGCTTTGACCAGGATTGGATCGCTCCGTGTCGTCGCGCGAACTTCGTCATTCAGATACGGCGGCGACAGCGGTAATGTGCAGGAAATCGGCCGCAAGCTGGGTGCCAACACGATTCTTGAAGGCAGTGTTCGAAAGTCGGGC
>Ga0316201_10001384_pt1 | contig 16218 bp, 14 predicted proteins | sample CS6wburrow_MG_FD_204516 | JGI IMG/M metagenome (GOLD analysis project Ga0316201, IMG submission 204516) | Coastal sediment microbial communities from Delaware Bay, Delaware, United States - CS-6 worm burrow | ecosystem: Environmental > Aquatic > Marine > Coastal > Sediment | place: USA... | reverse complement strand
TTACACGAATGTTTAGTTCAACTCACCCTGTTTACATACCCAAAATCACGGTCTCAGGCTAATACCGCATTAGACAATAGCTTCCTCACCTCGAATACTGCGGGGTAATGGGTATGACAATGTCTTATTCCACTAACCAACATATTGCTAACAAGCCTATTTATGCATGCTTACTAGTAGTGTTTTGTATGGTTTTAGCAACCCTTTATGAACCATTAATGAGCTGGGTTTGGGTGTTAAGTGGATGCGTAATAGTCATTGCTTATGTTCGCATTAAACGGAATTTACCGAGTGTAAAAAATATTACATTAAATCTCCTCGCTATTTTTTCTATGGTGTTATTGATTTATTTAGCCAGTGATTATGGGCTTATGGCCACAATGGTTAACCTATTGGTGGTTGCTGCCTGTTTAAAACTCATTAATTTACATAACAGAGCCGACTACCATTTAGTTCTTATTGTGCTATTTTTCCTAATTGCGTGCGGGTTTATATATCATCAAAGCATTTATTTAGTTGCATACTATTTTGCATGTTTAGTAGTGCTTTATGTCACTGCTTTTATGTTGAATAAAGGGCCACTTACTTTAGCGAGTAGTGTAAAACAAAGCAGTAAAATGATGCTGCAAGCTCTACCTATTACTCTAGTATTGTTCGTAGTAGTGCCTCGCTTACCGCCTTTTTGGCAAACGAACATTCAATCTAATACTCAAACTGGATTATCGGAAGAAATTACGCCAGGGGATATCGCAGATTTAGCACAGTCAGATGAATTAGTATTTAGAGCTGAATTTGACGATGCAATACCCACTCCTCAAGAACGTTATTGGCGGTCAATTGTATTAGATAATTTTGATGGTAAAACGTGGAAAATAACCAAGGACCTCGATGTAACCCCCCTTACTTTAAGTGAAAATAAAGAAAATTCGCTGGATCAGTCCTATAAAAACTTTCGTTATCTGATAGTTGCTCAACCCAACAATACCCGCTGGTTGTATTCTCTTGACTCACCCATAATTGAACAAAACATTGGCAAAGTGCCAATATATTTGAATACGCAATATCAGTTATTTCAGGCTGAAAAAACTAATTCGTCGTCGTTATATATATTACGCTCGTATCCGCAGAAAATTTTAACAAACTTTGTTCCAGAAACTGATTTTGTACGTTATCTCCAGGTGCCAAATGATGGCAATCCTCGCACAAAAGTGTGGGTAGAAAACAACATTAATGAACAAATGAATTTTAACGAGAAATTGTCTGTGTTAAATGGCCACTTCCTAAATAACCCATTCACCTACACGCTCAAACCTCCCTTAATGCCTTCTTCTCCAATAGATAGATTTTTATTCGATAACCAACAAGGATTTTGTTCTCACTATGCGTCTGCATTAACGTACATGCTAAGACTGTCAGGTGTACCTGCTCGTATGGTTGCCGGGTATCAAGGCGGAGAACAAAGTGACAACATACTTACTGTGCGTCAGTTTGACGCGCATGCGTGGGTAGAGGCTTACGATAACGACAAGGGTTGGGTAAGATTTGACCCAACGGCTCTTGTTGCTCCTAACCGAACCCTAGCAGGCTTAATGGCTGCACTAGATGCCGAAGAAAGCGCCATGTTTAACAATGAAATTAGCAGTTTATTTGGGAACTCTATGTTTGATGATGTGCGTGGCACTTTAGCGCTGATTGATCATAACTGGAATCAGTTTGTTTTGGAGTTTAACAACGATGCCCAAGGCAATATTATAGAAAACATTTTTGGTGAATTTAGTAAAAAGAGTTTAACCACGTTTTTGCTTATTTCGCTTGCTGGCATTGGCTTGTTTTTAGCTCTACTATTTTTGCCATACAAAAAGTGGTTCTCTATCGAACGCAAAACGGCATTACAAAAACTGTTAAATTTTATGGCTAAAAAAGGCTATGAAAAAGAAAAACGCGAATCGTTACAACAGTTTTACGAACGAATAAACCCATCATTATCTACTGAATTATCAAGTACAATAGCGGGTTTTATAAAGCATTATTATGAATATCGTTATCAGAAAGAGTCAAAGCTCAATGAACAAGATTTAATGACTTTGTATTTGAAAGTTGCTTCCGCAAAATCAGTAGCACCTAAAAAACCGTAAAAAGCCGCTTTAGCATTTATTTTTAGTGTTGTGTAAATACATGGTTTTATGAATGATTCAGGAGCTTTAGGCCGTCGTCAATGGGAGACATAAATAGATTACAATCTTGTAAAGGAAATGAAAAGCAAAAAAAAGCCAATCAATTTTGATTGGCTTTTATATAGTTAAGCAGTAATTTAAGGAGCGTTACTTCTTCGCCGCTTTACGTGCTTTAACTTCTTCTATTACTTTCTCAGATACATTCGCAGGACATGGGCTGTAGTGAGAGAATTCCATTGAGAACTGACCACGACCAGAAGTCATAGTACGTAAAGTTCCAATATAACCAAACATTTCTGATAATGGTACGTCTGCTTTAACGCGTACGCCCGTTACACCAGCTTCTTGGTCTTTTATCATGCCACGACGACGGTTTAAGTCACCAATTACGTCACCTACGTGATCGTCTGGCGTGAACACATCAACTTTCATGATTGGTTCAATAAGCTGAGGACCCGCTTTAGGAATAGACTGACGGAAAGCACCTTTAGCGGCAATTTCAAATGCTACTGCAGATGAATCAACTGCGTGGAAACCACCGTCGTATAATTCAACTTCAACGTCTAATACTGGGAAGCCTGCAAGTACACCTTCGGTCATCATCCCTCTAAAGCCCTTCTCAATCGCTGGGAAGAATTCTTTAGGTACGTTACCACCAACAACTAGTGATTTGAAAGTAAACCCTGTGTTTGCCTCACCCGGTTTGATTCTATAATCAATTTTACCAAATTGACCAGAACCACCAGATTGTTTCTTATGCGTATAAGAATCATCAATTTCTAGTGTAATTGTTTCACGGTAAGCAACTTGAGGTTGCCCAACAGCTAAGTCAACACCATAAGTACGTCTAAGGATGTCTACTTTGATGTCTAAGTGAAGTTCGCCCATTCCTTTAAGGATGGTTTCACCAGAATCTTCATCAGTTTCTACTTGGAAAGATGGATCTTCAGCTACCATTTTACCAATAGCTATACCCATTTTCTCAGTTGAACCTTTATCTTTAGGTGAAACAGCAATAGATATTACTGGTTCTGGGAAAATCATTGGTTCAAGCGTACATTCGTGCTTAGGATCACATAGAGTGTGACCTGTTTGTACGTTTTTCATACCTACGATTGCGATGATATCACCCGCTTTACAACTGCTTATTTCTGTACGATCGTTAGCATGCATTTCAACCATGCGGCCAATACGTTCAGTTTTGCCTGTAGCAGAGTTAAGGATAGTTTCACCCTTATTCAAAGTACCAGAATAAACACGAATAAAGGTTAACGCGCCAAAACGGTCATCCATTATTTTAAATGCTAATGCACGAAAAGGTTCGTCTACACCAACAATAGCTAGTTCACCAGTAGGCTCGCCAGTTTCAGGATCTGTCAATTCTTGTGGATCAACTTCTGTTGGGCTTGGTAAATAATCAACAACAGCGTCAAGTATGTTTTGTACGCCTTTGTTTTTAAATGCAGAACCACAATATGTAGGGAAGAAATCGAGTTTACGAGTACCGCTACGAATACAACGCTTAATATCCGCTACAGAAGGTTCTTCACCGTCCATGTACGCCATCATAATATCGTCGTCTTGATCAACAACTGTTTCTACCAACAATTCACGGTATTCTTTAGCGCTTTCTACTAAGTCAGCAGGAATGTCAGTTATTTCGAAGTTCTCAGGAAGACCTGTGTCATCCCAGATGTATGCTTTTTGTTCTAAAACATCAACAATACCTACGAAGTCATCTTCAATACCAATTGGCAATGCCATTACTAATGGATTTGCACCGAGTACATCTTTAACTTGCTTAACAACGCGATAAAAATCGGCACCCATACGGTCAAGTTTGTTTACAAAGATAATACGCGCAACTTCTGATTCGTTAGCATAGCGCCAGTTTGTCTCTGATTGTGGCTCAACACCACCAGAACCACAGAAAACACCTACACCACCATCAAGTACTTTCAATGAACGATATACTTCAACAGTGAAGTCTACGTGTCCAGGAGTATCGATGATGTTCATACGGTGATCTTTCCAGAAACATGTAGTCGCAGCAGACTGAATGGTTATACCACGCTCAGCTTCCTGTTCCATGAAATCGGTGGTCGATTCGCCATCGTGTACTTCACCGGTTTTATGTATTTTACCGGTAAGTTTCAAAATTCGTTCTGTCGTGGTCGTTTTGCCCGCATCAACGTGAGCAAAAATACCAATGTTTCTGTAATTAGCTAGTTCTGACATGCTTCCCACTTTATTGGTTCGTTAAAATTTTCGGGCGAATTATATAGATCATTGAGCACAATTTACACCTCTTTCAGTGTTATTTTTTGTATCGGCTATATAAAGTTGAATAATAAAAACAAAAATCGTAGTTATTTTGCTCATTTCTAAATGCAAATAAAGGCGTTTAGCCCTTGTTTTCATTGTAAGAAGTGAGCATTTGTGAGTTCACAATTATGACAACAGTGACTTCATCACGATTATGATATAAATGCTTAGCTTGCAGCAGGTATTTACCAAATCTATCGTTAAGTTGTTCTTTTAGTCTACTTAATATTGGTAATACAACTTTATGACGTTTACTCATTGGTAATTTTAGATTGAAGATACAAGCGTTTGCTTTTCCTGTGAGCAACCACGATAACATCAATTCGCTTACTCGCGTTGGTTGCTCAATCATATCGCAAACCAACCAGTCTACATTGCCTTGCTGTGGCTTATATAAAAAACCGTCTTGTGGGTAATATTCTATTAGGCCAGTTTGCATAAGGTTACTTGCAATTTCGCCATGATCAACAGCCTCAACCACTAACTTACGTTTAATCAGTTGATAACTCCAACCGCCGGGACATGCCCCTAAATCGGCCGCTCGCATGCCTGGTGAAAATAAAGCCTCTGCTTGGGATTTATTGAAAAACAAAGAGATAGCCTCTTCTAGTTTTAAGGTTGAGCGACTCGGCGCTTCACTAGGCATTTTTAAACGCTGTATACCAAGCGGATGAATGCTCCTATCACCCACCATACTCATACTAAGTACACATTGACCGCTATGCTGAAACAACAAGTGCAAAAATGGCTGTTTAAGTGAAGGCTTTTTATGCAATAAACCGTTTTGTCTTAGTTTATTGCGCAAAGGCACTAAAAACTTTTTACAAAACTTAGCCAATTGCTTGCCGTCTTCAGTATCGGGGTACTCTACAAATACATCTGCGAAGACCGGCAATTTACCGAAACATTCTAAAGCTAATAACTCGCCAATACGGTTGTCTGAGGCAAAGGTTACGTCTTGTATAACCATGAGCTTTTGTCGAGCAAACACAATATCATTGAGTTTTGGTAGACTATTATTTATAGACTTAAACTTTTCAAGCGGCGCATCTATTTGCGGTATGTGAAATCGTAAAAAACCGCTATTTTTAGTAAATTTGGCATATCCATAATAGCCACATTCCCCGAGTTTTTGTTCTAGTTCAAGGACTAAGTCGGCTTCATAACCGCTACGACAGTAAAATAATAAATCCATAGTTTATTTGGTACTCATTAATTGTTTAGGACTAGTGAAAATTGCCCAAATTAGCAAGCACCACCCTAAAATAAAGGATAAGCCGCCAAGTGGCGTGAAGTACGCAAAAACTTTTATGTCAGTAATAGCAAGACAGTAAAGGCTACCTGAAAAAAATATACAACCTAAGGCAAACGCGCTGTTTACAATATGTATGCTTTTCTTAAAAGTACCCATGACTAAAAATAGCGTTGATGCAATCAACACGGCTAGGCCATGGTACATTTGATATTTTGCTGCAGTGTCGATTATACTGAGTTGATAGTCGCTAAGGCTTGCTTTTAAACCATGAGATGCAAATGCGCCAACTAATACGCTAATCATGCATATAAGCGCGCCAAACGTTAGCCAGACTCTAAGTGCTTTGGTACTTTTACTGCTGTTTTCATCGTGGGTATTCATGCTTTATCTTCAACTAGTGACTTGCTTTCAGTTTCGCCATTAATTTGCGCCCACATCCACTCACTAAATATTTTTATTTTACTTTGTTCAGCTTGCGACTCTTTGCACACTAAATAATAACTTAATTTAGACTCAATTTTTTCGTCAAAAGGGCAAATCAAACGTCCACTGTCAATTTCAGGCTTAGCTAACACGGTGTCAGACAAGGCAATTCCCTGCCCCATACAAGCAGATTGTAGTACCAACATTGTGTGGCTAAAAATGGGTCCTTGATTTTCATTCGTGTGTTTTATGCCAAAATTATTGAGCCAACTTTTCCATGCAGCCCTTGTATTATCATGCAATAAAGTGTGATGCGACAAATCTTCAAGTTTAGATAAGGGCTTACCTTCCTGCAGTAATAAAGGTGAACACATAGGCGTTAAATTTTCACTTAACAACTTAGTGCAATATAAGCCCTTCCAATTTCCCTTTCCATAAAATACAGCAATATCAACTGAATCGTCCAAAAACCCATCATCGGCATCAACGGCTTTAATACGAACATCTATGTCGCAATGTTTGGCTGAAAATTGAGGCAATCGTGGCACTAACCACTGACTAGCAAAACTAGGTGGCGTTGCGATCGTTATTGCACCTTTGGCACCCATAGCCATTAACCTTTGCGTAGCATCTTGAATATTTACGAATATATCTCGTAGTTCATGAAAGTAAGATTGGCCTTCTTCAGTCAATAAAAGCGCACGGTTCTTGCGATGGAATAATTTAATCGACAAATAGTTTTCTAAGCTTTTAATTTGATGACTTACTGCTGCTTGAGTAACAAAAAGTTCATCTCCAGCTTTCGTAAAGCTTAAATGGCGAGCAGCAGATTCAAATGCTTTTAGAGAATTTAATGGTGGAAGTCGTTTAAGCATGTAAATGGTCTCAAAAAATAGTGATTACAGATTAGTTTTTTTAATGCGAAAAATCAATACCTATCATTTACTTTGTAATAAAACAGCCGTAACATAGCCTTAACTTAAATTTTTAGCTAATAAAATCAATATGTTAACTAATTATCATTAAGTTGTAGTAATAAAATCATTTTTTAAACAAATTTAATACAAAGGAAACATTATGAACATAACTATTACAAGCTTAGCGATTATTGCAAGCTTATCAAACGCAGTTACTCTGCCTATAACTGGAACAAATATCTTACCTGCACAAACTCAAGTGCTAAGCAAAGATGAACTAGTTCAAATTATTAGCAGCAATCAACAAGCTAACATCAACTTAGATGATTTGAAGTTGACTGTGCCAAGTTTAACAATAGACAACACCGTTTTTATGGCGAAAACGCAAATTCTACCTAATAAAAACACACTATTAATAAGCACCGAAAAAGCACTTGGTGATGACGAATAGAAAGTAATGGTGGCAGATACTAAGATGGCAACCCTTTAGTCAAATCTACTTACAAACTTCAAGCAACGTACAGACTACAGTTACCCTTGCTGCCACCATTCATCTTTTTCTTGTACTTCATATAACAAATCTGCTTTCTCTCCTAATAAAGCCGCATAATCCTTTTGAACTTGATCACTTGTTGAATTACGAAGTATGTTTTCAGCCTTTAATTGCCAAGACATGGAAAAGTGTTTGATTGCGTCTCTAGCTGATGTTGCAACTGATGCAGGTAAGGCATCTGCAGGTAAATCTCCACTTATTACCCAATAAAACTTTTTCTTGGTATCTTTTATTTTCCATACCGCAACACTTGGCGCCAAGTAGCGACTTTCTTCCGTCACCACAGTATCAAATAATATGCCTTGTTCCGCCAAATGTTTGTTAGCGCGTTGAAATTGTTCTTGCACCCATTTAGTCAATTGTTCTTGAGTCTCTATTTTATCAGTCATCGTTACTTCACTTTTTTTAAGGTTTTAGTTGCTAATTATACTTGGAAATTCTCTGCAATCTGAAATATTTAAGAGCATTCTACAAAATGGAGTCTGCAAGTATTTCAATAGGATGTTTAGGGCGGTATTTTTCAAATCGTTTCACTTGGCTTCGGCAGGAATATCCGGTAACCACAATTTGAATATCATTACTGTCTGAATTTGCATGTTCAGACCAACTTAAATCATAAATGCCTTTCGAGTTTTCTGCATGTTCTAACTCGTGTCCATATGTCCCTGCCATGCCACAACAACCCACACTGGCAATTTCAAGCTTCAGGCCAAATTGCTTAAATATTGTTTGCCAAGCCGATTCAGTTTCAGGCAATGCCGTTTTTTCAGAACAATGCGCCAGCAATTTATAGATTTTAGGATTAGCTTTAGTTGAGTTGGCTGTGTGTTTCCTTTTACTAGACAATAACAACCATTCTGTAATGGTAAGTACGTCGAAATTATTTTTTTGCACACCTAATATCTTTATATATTCGTCTCGATAACACAACACTAATGAAGCGTCGGCCCCTACCATGGGAATATTGAGTTGCGCAATCTCGGTTAAAAACGCAGCGGTCTTTCGGGCCGTCTTTTCAAATTTCCCTAAAAATCCTTTTACATGCTGAGGTTTTCCATTGGGAGAAAAAGGAAGCAGCACTGGCGTTTTTCCAACACTCTTAATAAAAAGTGCTAATTTTTCTACTACTTCAGCATCGTAATATGAAGTAAAAGGGTCTTGCACAATAATTACGTGATTATTACGCTGGGCTAGCGTCAAATCTTTAAGTTGCGCTAGTTGTTGCGATGAACGAATAATTAACGCGTCACCTTGTAAGCGCTGAGTAATAGTAGGTGACGACAACATAGGAGTATCTATATACCCTATTACTTTACGTAACAACCACGTTACCGGTGGCGCTTTCACTAAAGCATTAAACACACGTGGCGATTTTGCCATTAATGGTGCAAGCGTTTCTACGTTTGCAACAAAATAGTCTTTTAAAGGTCGCATGTAACGCGTGTAATATATCGCTAAAAATTTTGCTCTAAAGTCGGGTACATCAACACCCACAGGGCATTGACTAGAACACGATTTACACGCCAAGCAACCATTCATAGCCTCAAACACTTCATGATTAAAATCGGTTTGTGGGTTTATGCTGCGCAATAGGCGTGCAACAAAATTACTTTTAAAACTAGCGGGTGAAATAGTTTGATGATCTATGTTGTGCTTACTAAGTTGCAACAACCATTCACGAATAAGCCCTGCCCGCCCTTTTGGGCTATGACGTCTGTCATGGGTAATTTTGCTCGACGGACACATGGGCGATTTTGTATCATAGTTAAAACAAAGACCATTGCCATTGCAGCTCATTGCAGGTTCAAATTCTTTGGCAAAGGCTATTGGTATTTGCCGGTCGAAAGTCGCTCGTTTGGTGTCGCTCACCTTGACTAATTCATGGGACGAATCGTAAGGAGTACAAATTTTACCGGGGTTCATTTTATTTAGGGGATCAAAAACACCTTTAATTTTTTTGAGTTCATTGTATAAGGAGTCACCAAAAAACGCCGGTGCAAACTCACTTCTGTAGCCTTTACCGTGTTCTCCCCACATTAAGCCACCATATTTCGCTACTAAGGCAACGACTTGATGTGAAATGGTATTAACCAATTGCTCTTGAGCAGGGTCGTGCATGTCTAGCGCGGGGCGCACATGCAACACACCAGCGTCTACATGACCAAACATACCATAATCTAACTGGTGGCTATCTAAAAGCGCTCTAAACTCCATTATGAAGTCGGCAAGGTGCTCTGGTGGCACTGCGGTGTCTTCTGTAAAGGCAATAGGTTTCTTTAGCCCTTTTGTATTGCCTAACAAGCCTACTGCTTTTTTGCGCATTGCATATACTTTTTGTATTTCGCTACGTGCAGACATTATTTGATAGCCAATTACACCGTTTTCATTGTTATTTTTTATTTCGGCATCTAAACGCTTGCAAAGGATTTCGATTTTTTCACCAATTTCATCTTTATGGTCGCTGTTATACTCAACCATGTTCAAGCCTTCGACTTGTTTATTTGGTACGTCACTAATGAGTGCTGAAACGCTGTGCCAAATAATGTCAGCTCTGGCCAAGTTTAGTATTTTACTGTCAACGGTTTCAACCGAAGTAGCTTGAGCTGCAATCATACTAGGCGCATGACGTAGTGCAGACTCAAATTCGTCGTATTTAATATTAACTAAAGTTGTGTAATTAGGAATTCTAGTGATATTGAGTTTAGCTTCAGCAATAAAGCCTAAAGAACCTTCTGCCCCTGCGATTAAGCGCCCAGCATCAATTTTCTGATCATCTTGATTGTAAGCGTGCTCTAAGTCATATCCAGTTAAGAAGCGGTTGAGTCTAGGAAACTTCGCGATAATTTCTTCTCGTTTATCAACGCAAGTCGCTAATATTTGACGGTAGATATTTCCAATTGATGACGTACTTTTAGCCAACGTTGTTGCTTCGTCAAGCGAAATTGGTTTCGTTGATAAAAGTTCTCCACTGGCTAAAACCGACTCTAAAGCTAATAAATGGTCACTTGTTTTACCATAAACTAACGAGCCTTGTCCCGACGCATCAGTGCTAACCATGCCACCTAAAGTTGCTCGATTACTAGTTGATAAATCTGGCGAGAAAAAATAACCATGGGGTCGCAAAGAGTCGTTTAGCGCATCTTTTATTACACCTGCTTCTACTCTTACCCACTGCTCTTGCAAATTGATTTCGAGTATTTTATTCATGTACCTTGAAGTATCAACAACAATACCGGGGGTTAAAGACTGACCATTAGTACCTGTACCGCCCCCTCTGGCACTAAATGTAATAGCTTCATTTGTGGCAGCGATGCGAGCAACTTGTTGCAAATCAGCTATGTTTTTTGGAAATACTACAGCCTGTGGTAATTGTTGATATATCGAATTATCTGTTGCAACGGCCAATCTGCTTGAATACGTGACCTCTATGTCACCACTGTATTCACTGCCCTCTAGTAGGCGCAAATATTTTTTAGTTTCGGTACTTACAGTGTCTATTGGGGATAATTGCGGTAATACGTTCAACAAAATGCTCCTTTATGAGAGTCCTAGTATACCTACTGGCCGAACAGGACTCTAGATTAATTACCGTTTATTTATATGAAATAATGCGTAAAGTGAAGCCCACTTATATTTACAATGCCAATTTTACGCTTCAGTTTTGGCTTCTATTTTTATTCTATTTAAAATTACACCTTATGTATTTGCCATGTATTGCCGATAAAATATTCATAAATTACAGTAAGTTATTAAAAAGTGTGCTATACTTTAGTCGAATTCTTAAGAGGTATTAATATGACAAAATTACTAAAAGCGTTATTTAAACGCAAACACCCATACGCTCCAGTAGCTTACATGGGAAGAAAAAACTTTGAAAAAACAATGGATTGCAAAGTTATGAAGCGAAAGGATTTGGAAAAATTAACACAGCAAGATAGTCATCAAAACGGATAACAATCCTGTAAAATGACCAGTATAAAAGGCCTCTGACACAGTCAGATACAAGGCTTTACATGCAGAAATCTGTAACACATCTATGCTAATTTTATAATTATCCTTTGTTTTAAGGTAAATTGAATGAAAATTTTCCGCAGTATGTTAGGGGGGCTATTAATTCTCGCCGGCATTTTACTAACGATAATACCTGGTTCAACAATATTGATTTTAGCCGGCCTTGTACTAATTAGTGTTGACTACCAGTATCCGCGCAAATTACTTGGAAAAGTACAAAAATCGATGGGCAGCGCTTCACGAAAATTAGATAGAGTTATACTAAGACGCAAATATCGCTAATTAGCACGCAGTTGCGCTTAGCGTCAACATTTCCAAATTCAATACAATAAAAAAGCCACTTAAAAGTGGCTTTTTTTATGTTTGAGATTTAACCGTGTTGTTCAGCTAAATATAACCATGTTTCCACAACTGTATCGGGGTTTAACGACACACTATCTATTCCCTGCTCAACCAACCAAGCCGCAAAGTCTTCATGGTCCGAAGGTCCTTGACCACAAATGCCTACATATTGTCCTCTGGCCTTAGCCGCCTTTATGGCCATAGACAACAATGCTTTAACCGCATCATTTCGCTCGTCGAACAAATGGGCGATTAAACCAGAGTCTCTGTCGAGCCCTAGCGTTAATTGGGTAAGATCGTTAGACCCAATGGAGAAACCATCGAAGATATCTAAAAACTGGTCGGCTAACAGCGCATTTGACGGTAATTCACACATCATAATAACGCGCAGTCCATTTTCACCTCTCACAAGCCCTTGTTCCGCTAATAATTCGATTACTTGCTTACCTTCATCTACTGTTCTTACGAAGGGGATCATAATCTCAACATTAGTTAAACCCATTGTGTTACGAACGCGTTTAATTGCCTCACATTCAAGAGCAAAGCATTCTCTAAAGCTATCTGAAATGTATCTGCTTGCTCCTCGAAAGCCTAACATAGGGTTTTCTTCGTCTGGCTCGTATTGATAGCCTCCAACAAGGTTAAAGTACTCGTTAGACTTAAAGTCAGACATACGTACAATAACTTTTTTAGGTGAGAAAGCAGCACCAATAGTTGCAATCCCTTCTACCAATCTTTGAATGTAGTACTCTACCGGCGATGCGTAGCCAGCAATCATATCGTCAATTTCTTCTTTTACATCTATAGGTTGTTCGCTATAGTTTAATAAGGCTTTCGGATGAACCCCAATCATTCGGTTAATAATAAACTCTAACCTAGCTAAACCAACGCCTTCGTTTGGCAATCTACAAAAATCAAATGCGCGATCAGGATTACCTACATTCATCATAACTTTTAGCGGTAAATCGGGCATACTGTCTACTCTAGAAGTAGAAACTTCAAAATCTAGAAGTTGACCATATATATAACCAGTATCACCTTCAGCGCATGACACCGTTACTTCATCACCTGTTTGAATAAGATCGGTAGCATTTGTGCAACCAACAACCGCTGGAATACCCATTTCACGAGCAATAATAGCTGCGTGACAAGTTCTGCCACCACGGTTAGTAACAATCGCAGATGCCCGTTTCATAATTGGCTCCCAATCGGGATCTGTCATGTCGGTTACTAACACATCGCCTACTTCAATTTTATCCATTTCGGCAATTGAACCTAAGACTTTTGCTTTACCGGCGCCTATTTTATGACCAATTGCACGGCCTTCACATACCAGTTTAGCGTTTCCATTTAACTGATAACGTTCAATTACCTGCATGTCTTCGCGGCTTCTAACAGTTTCTGGGCGGGCTTGTACAATATATAACTTGCCGTCCGAGCCATCTTTAGCCCATTCAATATCCATTGCCCGACCATAGTGCTGTTCAATAGTAATGGCTTGTTTAGCCAATTCCATAACTTCATCATCGTTGATTGAAAATTGTTGGCTATCAGATTTTGGTATATCGACTATTTCGACTTGCTTGCCATGATCTAAGTCTTCTGAGTAGATCATTTTAGTGAGCTTACTGCCAATATTTCTGCGCAATACAGCAGGCTTACCATTTAATAATGTTGGCTTATGTACATAAAATTCATCTGGGTTTACAGCACCCTGTACAACCATTTCACCTAGCCCATACGAACTGGTAATAAATACTACATCTTCAAAGCCAGACTCAGTATCTATGGTGAACATAACGCCGGAAGACGACAAATCACTTCTTACCATTCTTTGAATACCGGCAGATAATGCCACACCTTTGTGGTCGTAGCCTTGGTGAACGCGATAAGATATAGCCCGATCGTTAAATAATGATGCAAAAACATGTTTTATGGCTACTAAAACAGAATCGTATCCCTTAACGTTAAGAAAGGTCTCTTGTTGGCCCGCAAACGAAGCATCTGGCATATCTTCAGCTGTAGCCGAAGAGCGAACTGCAAATGACGCATTCCCTCCTGCACTGTCTTCTAAGGTATTAAAAGCAATTTTAATAGCGTCTTCAAGAGTTGACTGAAATGGCGTATCTATAATCCATTGACGTATTTTGCTACCGGCTTCAGCAAGCGCATTTACATCATCTACATCTAGTTCATCTAGCAGAGTATAAATTTTAGACTCAACACCACTTTTCTCTAAAAATTCATTAAATGCATCGGCGGTAGTAGCAAAGCCACCCGGCACTTGCACACCAGCATTTGCAAGGTTTGATATCATTTCACCTAGGGAAGCATTTTTGCCACCTACTCGGTTTACATCACCCATACCTAAATCTTGATACCAAAGAACATATTCTCGCACTGTGGGGCCTCCAGCAAAGTTATAATTTTATGATACTGAAATATATCAGTATCGTAGCTTGTAAGATTTCATTATCTATTACAAAACGCTTAAATATGCTAGCGTTAACAGACATGGATTGTAAATGCGCTTTCACTTGAAAGTAAAATTTATTTTTTTTCGTAATTAAATTACAACATTGTTAAGGAATTGTTGTGCGCACAGCATTTTATATATCAGACGGTACTGCAATCACTTCAGAGGTTTTTGGTCATGCATTATTGACCTTATTTCCTGTGGAGTTTGAGCACATCACAATACCATTTGTTGAAACCGAACAACATGCCTTAAAGGTCGTAGAACAAATAAAACAAACTTTTGAAGCTACCGGTATTCGTCCTTTGGTGTTTTACACTATGGTAAACGTTGATATTGGTCGAATAATCAGCAATTCAAACGGCATAATTTATAACTTTCTCGATCAATTTGTGGCGCCACTTGAGAAAGTCATAGGCGTTCCTTCTAAACCAGAAAAACACAGGTCGCATTCAATCCACGAGAAAACATACGATATTCGTATTGAAGCGGTTAACTATGCGTTAGCGAACGACGATGGTTCTAACTTAAAAGATTACCACGACGCAGATATCATCCTTGTAGGCGTGTCACGGTCTGGGAAAACCCCAACTAGCCTTTATTTAGCACTGCAATACGGCATTAAAGCAGCTAACTACCCGTTTACTGAAGACGATATGGGCGACATTCTAAAACTCCCCCCCATCTTAAGACGCTTTAAACAAAAACTTTTTGGTCTAACAATTAGCGCAAACAGACTTCATGCGATACGCTCTGAACGCAAAGCAAATAGTCGCTATGCATCTATGCCGCAGTGCAGAATGGAATTAAGAGAAGTAGAAAATTTGTATAGAAAAGAAAAAATACCTTTCATAAATAGTACCAAATTTTCAGTGGAAGAAATATCAGCGAAAATATTGGCGACTACAGGGCTTAAGCGTAAAAAATACTAAGACTTTACTTAGAAGTCTCCACTTTAGCGCCGGTGATTTTATTTGCTCTTCCTTCGTCCTTTGCTTTTGCCGCTCGGAGTTTACGAACTTCCTTGGGATCGGCAATTAGAGGGCGATAAATTTCAATTCGGTCGCCTGCTTTAAGCAGCGTATCTAACTTAGTCGTTTTGTACCAAATACCTACTCTGTTGCGGGCTAAGTCTATATCTTTGTGCAATTGCAAAATCCCCGATTGCTCTATAGCTTCTTGCACCCTCGTATTGGGACTTACTGACAAACTTAATAATGTTTGTTTATCGGGCAATGCGTATGTAATTTCTATGGCTAATGTATTGGGCATTATTTGTAAACCTCTTTAGCTCTGTCGGTAAAAGCTTTTACCATATTATTAGTTACCGACTTAAACACGTTTCCAAACGCTATACCCACTAATTGATGAGAAAAACTAAAATCTAACGATAATTCAATTTTACAAGCATCATCGCTAAGAGGTGTAAATGTCCAACCACCCGTTAAAGACTTCAAAGCGCCTTGAGACAAATTCATGTGTATGCTTCTATCTAGTTTTAGCGTATTTCTTGTAACTAACACCAATTCTATACCCGCTTTCACAAGCACCATTTTAGCTTCCATATGATGATCGCTTTGAGAAATAACGCTACTTTGGCGACACCCTGGCAAAAAAGTCTGGTATGCGTCTACATCATTAACAAGTGTATACATTTTGTTCGCACTGTAAGGAACAAGTGCACTTTTATATATATTCGGCATCTTTCAACTTATTGCAACGTCTTTACTAATTTCTTAAAA
>Ga0316201_10001383_pt1 | contig 16219 bp, 12 predicted proteins | sample CS6wburrow_MG_FD_204516 | JGI IMG/M metagenome (GOLD analysis project Ga0316201, IMG submission 204516) | Coastal sediment microbial communities from Delaware Bay, Delaware, United States - CS-6 worm burrow | ecosystem: Environmental > Aquatic > Marine > Coastal > Sediment | place: USA... | reverse complement strand
ACCGACTCGTGCCGGGCTCAAACTTCAGCGGCTCATCGGCGAACAACGCGAAGAAATCCCGCGGCTGGATATACCCGGCCTTCGGCGTTGCGTCCCAGCGCTCGTTGAAAATGTCGCCGAGCCCGGAGCTGTGATCCAGCAGATGCTGCACGGTCACCTTCTGCGCCACCGTGCGATTGGGGTAATCGGGCAGGTAATCGAGCAGTCGTCCGTCGAGCGCCAGCTTGCCCTGCTCGGCCAGCTGAGCGATGGCGATGCGGGTGATCAACTTGGTGATGGAACCGATATCGAACGCCGTCGACACCTCGTTCGCTATGCCCTTCTCCCGATTGGCCAGGCCGTAAGCTTGCTCGAAGAACACCTTGCCATCGCGCGCCAGCAGCACGGCGCCGGAGAAACGGCCGTCCGCGGCCAGGTCGGCCAGCTGCGCGTCGAGTCGTTCGGACAGTTCGCCATCGCTCAGACCGGGCGGCAGGTGCACCGGCGAGCGCTCCTCGGGGCCCGACGACTCGCCCGGACGGACGCTCAGCCCGTCGATGCGTTCGTTCACAATCCTGAATACGAAGGTGACGAGCATCTCCATGGCCTGCGAATACGCAACCAGGGACACCTCATCGTCCGACTCACGCTCCATGCGTTTGATCTGAAGCTGACCGAGGTCGCTCGTGAGCATCTCGTAGAACGCTTGGTCCTCGTCCCGGCTGCGCCGCGTGCGGAAGGACTCGGTGACGCCGTCCTCGTAGAACGTGAACAGGTGCGCGGGATCACCGGCGTTGAGCGCCTCGATATAAGCGCGCAGGCGCTCGGGCAGCGTCACCGCCGCCACCGGGGCGGACGCTGCGTCGGCGCGCTGCGCGGCCACAGCGTCGTCAGGCGTCGCCATACAGCCCGCCCCATAAAATGAAATCGACGTACATAAAACGGCGACACGAAACCCGCTGGCCATCGTCGGCATAAACAAACCCCTGATTTTTTTCATCTCACTGTATTGATGCGCCAGGACGCCAAAAGGTCGCAACATGCGCGGTCTCACAGGCGTCGGGGCGGCGGCACTCGCCTCATGACAGCCCACAACGCAGGCAGATGCAATCCTGGACTGAGTCGATCTGACGAGATTGACCCGCAACGGAATCTACTGGCGCCAGCGTGGTCACATTGAAGTAATGTCGCCGCGCCAAGGTCGCATGGACAGGTACGAGTGACCGCACCGCGACCGCAGCGACATCCTGGGCACAAACGACAGGTATTTGTCCGCGACACAACGGACCTGACACAATAGGACAGGTTTCCATATGAACGGCGAAGCAACGATGACCAACGGGCTTGTAAAGGAACTACAGCAGCGCCACGTCCTGCGCATTGCGGGCCTCTACCTGCTGATGTCAGTGCCCATCATGGAGGCCGGCGACATCATCCTGCCGCGCCTGGGCTTCCCCGACGGGAGCCTGACGGTCGTGCTCGGCGTGCTGGCCGCCGGCTTTCCGGTTGCGCTCATACTGGCGTGGATGTTCGAGATTACGCCCGAGGGCGTGAAGGTCGAGTCCGACGTGGTTCGCACCGCCGACGCACCACGCAGCAACGGACGCACGGTAGATTTCGTCATCATCGGCTTGCTGCTCATTGCCCTGGCCTGGCTAAGTTGGGACAAATTCCTGCGCGACGATCCGAGCGTGGGCGCGGCGGTCGCCATGCCATCGATTGCGGTGCTGCCGTTCGTCAATATGAGCAACGACGAAGCCAACGAATATTTCTCCGACGGCATGTCGGAGGAGTTGCTCAACGCATTGGCCAAAGTGCCCAACCTGCGCGTCGCGGGCCGTACATCCTCGTTTTATTACAAAGGCCGCAACGAAGACCTGCGCAGCATCGGTCGCAACCTTGGCGTGGACAACGTGCTGGAGGGCAGCGTGCGCAAAGACGGCGACCGGGTGCGGGTCACTACGCAGCTCATCAGCGTCAGCAACGGGTTTCACCTGTGGTCGGAAACCTACGACTACACACTCGAAGACGTCTTCGCGGTGCAGGACCAGATAGCGCGCTCCGTCGTCGACGTGCTGAAGGTGCGACTGTTGGGTGAAGAAAAACCCGCGGTCAGCGCGCCGCCCACTTCCAGCACGGTGGCGCATTCATCCTACCTGCGCGGTCGCTACGAACTGCACCGGCGCACCGAGGAGTCGATCATTCGCTCGACCGCGTTTTTCCGCGAGGCGGTCGAAGCCGATCCGCAATACGCGGCGGCCTGGGTGGGCCTGGCCGAAAGCCAGATTCTGCAGTTCGTCAATTTCCGCTCGCTTACCGAGGATACGGCTATTGCCGGTGCGCAGCAGGCGCTGGACAAAGCGCTGGCGCTGGACAGTCACTCCGCCGAGGCGTACGCGGCGTTGGGACTGCTGCGCATGCAGACTCACGACAACGACAAGGCCAAAGCCGCGTTCGAAAAAGCCATCCAGATTAATCCCGAGTACCCGGAGGCGTGGCACTGGTACGGGCTGCTCGATGGCAACATGGGCGAGTACGACAGCGGTCTTGAAAAACTGCGCCGGTCGGTCGAACTCGACCCGCTGCACCGGGTCGCGCGATCCAACCTCGGCCAGGCCATCATGATGAGTGGCGACTGGGACGGCGCACGGGCGTTCTTCCGGCGCGGCATCGAACTGGAACCCGACTACCCGCTGGGCTACGTGCTGCTGGCCGGCATCGAAAGCCAGAAACCCTGGCCCGAGCCGCGTGCCGCCCTGCAACTGGTCAACCAGGCCTTGCAGTACGAACCGGACAGCCTGGAAGCACTCGGCATGAAGTTCGGCCTGGAACTCGAACTGGCCATGCCGCAAGAGGCGGCCGCCACGGTGGAGCGCATGACGGCGCTGCGACCCGGTCATCCCAAGTCGATCGAATCGCGGATCGCGTTGCTGGTTGCCAACGGTGACATGGCGGGCGCCGCCGCGTTCGTCAATCAGGCCGTAGATCAATACGGTGACGATCTGGGTCACCAGAAGGCCATGTTCACCGCCATAAGCGCTCTTCTGATCGACGACGCCGTCGCGGCGGCAGATGCACTGACGGCGGGCATGCCGGACCTGTTCGAGCCCGAGCCCAGGATTGGCAAGGAAAGACTCGCCATCGCACCCCTGATAGCCCACACGCTGTTGATGGCGGGTCGGCGTAACGAGGCCGAGGCTATCGTGCGCGCGCTCGACACCTCAATTGAAACACGCGGCCGATTCGGTCCGATGGGCTACAACCTGCTCGACGCCCAAGTCGCCGCAATGCGCGGTCAAAACGATCTGGCCGTCGAGCGCCTGCTCAGCGCGTTTGAAAGCGGTTATCGCGTGCGCCTGGTGCTTGGCACCTGGACTCTTGAGACGTACCCGGTGTTCGCAGGCCTGCGTGACGACCCGCGTTTCCAGGACGTCGCCAGGCGGTTAGGCGACTATCACGAGCAGGCGGCCCGCGCGCCACTCGACTAGCACGGTCGCGGGCGCGCGTTGTCCGCACGCGAAGGTTTTCTAGAATGCATCGCAGCCGCAGGTGTATTCATCGGCGACCTGCCCAAACTCGATCACCGAACCGGCTTTCTTGTCGCGCACCGCCTTAATGGCCATCTGCAGGCGCACGCTGAGCTTCGGAATACCGGTGTCTGAGTGCGGATGAATTTCGTCGGCCCAATCCTGTTCGCCGTTGAGCGTATTGCGCAAATCGACATAGTGAAACAGGTTCTGCGATAGCGCGACGTCGCGCAGCATGCGGTTGAACTCATCGATCAGCAGCTTGAGCACCGGCGCGTGCAGCGGCTGCGGAATATGCTGTTCGTCGAACGCCGGCAGCAACCACGGACCCACGCGGATCAGGCCGCCGAAGACCGGCATGTCGCGTCCGCTGGCGATCGGATAGTCATAGCCGTGCATCAGGATGCGCGCCCGGCCCAGCCCGTTGGGCCGCAACACGTCATGACGAAAAGCCCGGATGCGCGCGGCAAAACCCACAAGGAGTTGGCAATACGCCGCACAGTTGACGACACATCGTGCCTTTTGTTCAGGTGTCGTGGCCGCGTCCAGGCAACGCCCTACCTGCGCATCGCGTGGATCTTTCAGCAGCGACCGAATCTCGGTGCCGAGGACGTCATTGCCACCGCTGCTCAGCAGTACCATGTCGTAGGTTTGCCGGCCAATCCAGTCGTCGAGCACGGCGAGTGCGATGTCGATGTTGTTGGGGTCTAGCGTTGTGCGCAGCTCCGTGGTCGGGTTGGCGACCATGACGATGTTGAACGGCCGCTTGCCACCTTCACTGTGGCGCTTGAGGCTCTCGACCAGTGTCGGCCCTTTCCAGCCCTCGACCGGCGTCGTAAACCACGAATCGCCTTCGGCCAGGATGCGGTAGCGATCCGGGTTGCGGCGCTGCGCTCTTACAAAGCCCTGCACCTTGCGCCGGATGGACACAAGGGTGGCGGTATTCTTGGGCATGACGGACTCCCTGTCGTGTGCAATAGAGGCATCGATGAATATAGCAGACACGTGCATGCCAACACCTGTTGGGAGGATGACGCATCGATTCCACAGAGTATTTTTTCTCTTGCATGTACATGTAATAAACTGCGGCATCACTACCAATGAAACGACCCTATGCCAAAGCCCAGCACAACACGGCGAATCAAGCTCACGCACCGCATCGCAGGCCATGACGACATCCCGGCGATCACCGCCTTGATGCAGGCGTCGATCGAACACAACATGAGACCGTTCCTGACGCCTGAGGAAATCCAGGCCGCGAAGGAAACGATGGGCGTGGACCAGACGCTGATCGAGGATGGCACCTATTTTGCCATTGAGACCGAGTGCGACAATCAGACCGTCCTGGTCGGCTGCGGCGGCTGGGGCAAGCGCAAAACGCTCTATGGCGGCGACCACACGGTGGGGCGCGACGACCGCTTCAGCGACCCGGCCGTGGACGCGGCGCGAATTCGTGCGATGTACACGCATCCCGACTGGATACGCAAGGGCATCGGCACCTACTTGCTGGATATTGGTGAGGCTGCCGCGCGGGCGGCGGGGTTTCGGAGCATTGAGCTTGGCTCAACGGTGCCGGGAGAACCGCTGTACCTTGCGCGTGGTTACAAGGAGGTCAGTCGCGAGACCTTTGTAGCAGCCAACGGCGCCGAGAATACGGTTATCAAAATGGTCAAGATACTCTGATCCGCGGTCAACGGCTGCTTTCACGCCCATGTGCGCTGCAGCAAAGTACGCCGTAGAACGGTCTTTGCATCCAAACCGGGTTGGCCGTGCATCTCCCCCTTGAACGCAGCCATTTCGCCTGCGTCATTAGATTCAGGAGATCCCCATGCAAGAAGATGTTGTGGTTCCAGTCGTCCTTTTCATTTCCATCGCCGTCGCGATCTCAACGGCACTGTGGTTCCGGTTCCGCGGGCGCGCCGAGGTGCAGCACACCATTCGTACGGCGATCGAGAAAGGCCAGGACCTGTCACCCGAACTGCTCGAGCGGCTGGGTGACGCCGTCGAGCCGCGTCAGCGTGATCTGCGCCGGGGAATCGTCTCTGTCAGCCTGGCCCTGGCCTTTGGTGTCTTCGCCGTCGTGCTTGGTGAGCAAGATGCGTTTCGACCGATACTGGGTCTGGCTTCTTTCCCGCTGTTGATTGGCATCGCATACTTGATCCTGGCGCGGATGAAGGTGAGTGAGACATAGCACGCAAGGGCAAATCGCCTGTTCTGGGGCTGGCGGAGGAATCCGAGTTGCTCGCGCTGAGTATCGCCGGGCGGGATACGGCGGCCTATGGTGAACTGGTACGCCGTCACCAGTCGCGGGTGCGCGGCTTCCTGCGCCGGCTGTGCCGCAACGACGCCCTCGCGGACGACCTGGCGCAGGACTGTTTCGTGCGGGCGTGGGAACGGCTGGCGTCGTTTCGTGGCGCCGGATCGCTGGCGTCGTGGCTCATGCAGATCGCCTACCGCGAGTTTTTGCAGTCACGCCGCAAGAGTCAGCGGTACGGTGAGGTTCTCGATGAATATGGCCGCGCCGGCGTCGGGACCCTGGTTGGTCCGTCGGGTGCCGGTGGCGGCGAGGACCTGGAAAAAATGCTCGGCGTACTGTCCGACGACGAGCGCGCCGTCATGATCCTGAGCTACAGTTACGGCATGTCCCACCGCGAGATCGGTCAGAGCATCGGGATGCCGGTCGGCACTATCAAGTCGCACATTCACCGGGCCAAGCAGCGCATTCGCGTCGCGTTTGCGCTGGAGGAAACGGAACATGCCTGAACATAAAGAAATGCTGGATGACGACTGGCTGCGGGCGCGCTTTGCTGTAACGCGAATCGAAGACGATGGATTCAGCGACAGGGTTATACAGCGCGTGCAGCGTCGCAGCGTCGCACAGCGCTGCGTGCTGGTTGGGGCCGCCGTGATCGGCAGCGCGCTGGCGCTCAATGCCGCGCGCTTCCTGCCGGCGATCGGCCCCATCGACTGGCCGTCACTGGCGGGTATCGCGCCCCGGGGCAATGTGATCGAGTGGCTCTACACGCACTGGACGATCGCGCTGGCCGCGCTGGCCGCCGGCGCCAGCGCGACGGTGGTAAGCCTCCTCGAAAACTGAAGGGGGACGTGAAGAAGGGGGACGGTAACCTTAATTGTGGATAACTTCAGATGGGGTACGGAGTAATCGTCCCCCATCTGAAGTTATCCACAATTAAGGTTACCGTCCCCCTTCTTCTAGTTCACCGCGCTGTGGCAGGCTTCGCAGCTTTCTTCCAATCGCTGCGCCGCCGCTCTGGCAGTCGCCAGGTCGGTGGCCTGCCCTACCGTGTTCGCTTCGGCCCGCATGCTATCGAGGTGGGGCTGGAGGTTTGTCGGCAGGCCGGCCAGCGTTTCGTGCTTCGAGAGCCAGTACGCCGGCGTGCCGGCCGCCTCGAGATCGCCGTCAGCGAGCGCGGCTTGCAGTCTCTCTAGCTGGTCCACATGGGCGTGCATGTGTTTCATGGTCGCACTCGACCTTGTGGTCATCTGCACGTCTTCCTCTGGCGTCACCGGCGGTACCGCGGGGCTACCCGCGTGATCCATATCGGAGTGATCCATGCCACCTGCCATAGGCTCTTCGTTTTTTTCACACGCGCTCAGCACGCATAGCACCATCACCGCCAGTATTAACCTTTGCACATTCATCAGGCTCTATCCTCCCATTGCCGACTCTTCCATCGTCGCGCGAACGGGGCGCGCAGGCAAGTCTTAATCAGACCCTGCGCCAACGGCCCGCGTGATTACATCGGCGCAACGCAGGACGGCCCGGGCGGCGCGAAGAACAATGCTTTCATGATGCCAAGGTCGATCACGTTGATGGCGCCGTCGTTATTGAAGTCCGCGTTCGGATTCCAGTTCGGTGAGCCCGGCGTCGCAAAGAACGCAAGCCGCAACTGCCCCAGGTCAACCGAATTCACGACGACGTCGCCGTTGAGGTCCGCATCGCAGGCGTTGCCGTAGCCGTCCGCATCGGTGTCCTCCTGACCCGGGTTGGCCTCGAGCACGCAGTTGTCGGCACTGTCGACCACACCGTCACCATCTGTGTCGGGCGGATTGTCGCCGACGATAAATCCTTCGTCCCACGGAAACGGCACGCCAGGGGTCAGCAGCGCGTTGATGTGCATGAGCACGCCACCGACCGCGGCGTACAAATTGACGCCTCCCAGGTCCAGCGTCGAGCCGTTCGAGATGCGCAGCCCGTCGGCGTCAATACCCACGTCGAAACCGTACAGATACAGCGCCTCGCCGCTTGCCGCGCACAGGCTGTAACCATTGCCGTTATCCACTTCGTCAACCAGGCGTGCACTTGTCGCCTGCGCGGGACTGCCGACGATCAGCTGCGCGAAGCCGAAGTTGGGAGACGCCATCGGCAGCGTGCCCTCGTCGGTGCCGCCCGCTTCGATCGTGAGCGTGTCGACATCCGTCACGCTGACTCGGGCGAACTCGAGGTTGAAATCCGCCTCAGCGGCATGGCGAAAACTCAGGTCGCCCGTCACCGCCACATTGGCATCGGCAATGCTCAGCACGCTGATGGCGGCGACGGCATCCAGACCGCGTGGAAACTGCAGCGTCGCGCCCGGCGCGTTGAGCTCCACACTCACCCTGCCCGCGCCGCTAACGCCGCTCAACGGCCCGAGCGCCAGCGTCGCGCCGTCGCGCGCCTCCAGCCGCAGAATATCCTCTGGGTCCTGCGGGGCGACAAAATTGTTGATGCCACCAAGATCGATCACGCCGCCGTTATCCGCGCTCACCGTGTGCGCCTGCACGGCGCCATTGCTGCTGTTGAAACCGGCATCGAGTGTGGCAAGAGCGGTCAACGCCAGCGTAGACGTCGGGTCCGTGGCGAACATCAACAGGTAGTTGTCATTGAACAAAGCAGACGAATCCAGCGTCCAGTTCGACCCGTTCGCCGTGATCTGGCCGCCGCCCGTGGCCTCGAAACGACCGGACGACAGGATACCGAGTGCGGGCAGCGCCAGGCTGCCCCCGTCCGTTGCACGAAAATACGCCTGCCCGCCGCCGGTCGCCACGGCGAGGCTGTCCAGGTTAAGCGTCGCCGTGTCGCTCACCTCGAACACCAGTTGATCCTCGACGTCGGCCGGCAAGATCACGCCCGTCAGGCCGGACAAATCGATCGAAGCGCCGGCCGCGGCGACGATGGAGTGGGACTGGACCGCGCCGTTGCTGCTGTTGAAGCTGGCCGCCAGCAGACCCAACCCTGACAGGTCCAGCGATGAGCCCGGATCGGTGGCGGACGCCAGCACGTAGTTGTTGTTGAACAAGGTGGCCGAACTGAGCGTCCAGCCCGACACGTTCGCGCTGATCTGTCCGCCGCCGGCGGCGAAAAAGCGCGCGGCCGCCAGCGAGCCGAGCGACGGCAGATTCAACTGACCGCCGGCGGTCGCGCTGAACCATGCGTTGCCAAGACCGCTTACCGTGGCAAGCGAGTCCAGATTGAGCGTCGCGGTGTCGCTCACCTCGAACCGCAGCTGGTCCTCGCGATCGGCCGGCACAGTGACCGACTGCAACCCGGACAGGTCGACAGCCCCGCCGTCCGTGGCCGTGATCGTATGGGCCTGCACCGCGCCGTTGGTGCTGTTGAAGCTGGCGTCGAGCATGGTCAGGCCAGACAGGTCCAGATTCGAACCTGCGTTGGTGGCCAGAACCAGCGTGTAGTTGTTATTGAACAGGCTGGCCGAGTTGAGTGTCCAGGCCGACGCATTGGCAGTGATTTGCCCGCCGCCACTGGCCTGGAAACGGCCGGCGGTGATCGCGCTGAGCGCCGGCAGACTAAGGCTGCCACCGTCGAGCGTGTTGAAGAAAGCCTGCCCGAGGCCGTTGGCGACGGACAGACTGTCGAGGTTGAGTGAGGCGCTGTCGCTGACCTGGAACAGTACCCGGTCTTCCCGGTCCGTCGGCAGCGTAACGTTGGTCAGCGCCGACAGGTCAACCACGCCGCCATCGGCCGCCTCGACGATGTGCTGCTGAATCGACGTGTTGGCGCTGTTGAACGACGCGTCGAGACTTGCCAGCGCGGACAGGCTCAGCATCGACCCGCCGCCACTCGCCGACAGCAACGGCACGGTGGTGACCGGCACCGAGGTCGCGTCAAGGGACGCGGCGTCGAAATCGATCGTTGAGCCAAGGGTGGCGTTGACGCGCGCGGCCGTCCCGGTGAAGCTCGCGCCCGCCGCCGTCAGGTCGCCACCAAGGCCGCTGATGGCGCCGGCAATATCCAGCGAACTGGCGTTGTAGTCGGTCCCGTCCTGCAGTCGAAGCGTCGTACCAACGCCGAGCGTGAGCGCCTCGACGCTGCACAGCGCCACATCCTGGCTGACGATCACGCCGGGCGTGTCGATCACCGCCGTGTTGGCCGCCGGCAGCATTTCAATGCACGGCACGCCGATCGGGTTCCAGTTGGTCGGCAGGCTGTAGTCGCCGTTACCGGCGTTCCAGGTGGCCGCGTGGGCCGACAGGCCAAATAAAAGACCGGCCAGCGGCGTAAAGATTCCGGTACGAAGTTCGATCATGTTGGTTCCGCCTGTTGTTATGCTTTGGGCAGACACGCGGCCCGCTCTTTTTTAAAAGTATAGTCCCTCTCCCCAAAAGCCGCACTCTAGAGCCGTACCTCAAGGTTGTGGCGCTTGGGCCACAGCGGTACCCAAAGCTGGCAGCAGCCGAGGCGTTCAGGTGCTCTGGCTGTCGGCTGGTCGCATTACGCCACCGGCGCCTCTGATTGCGATTCTTCGATATTGCACTACCTTTACCTGGTAGTGAATAAGCGTGGAGATCGCACTGTGAGCCAACAATTTAGCGAACCGATAGAGCTTTTGGATACGAGCGGCGTTGTGACATTTAGCTTGAACAATCAAACGGCGGACGCCACGTTTGGCGGCAACGGTAAGGACGGCGACATCTACCTGCGTGACAGTGCGGATCGCGTTGCTATTCATCTTAACGGCAACGCGGCCAAGATTGCGCTTGGCACCAGCGGCAATGAAGGCGACGTAGCGGTGCGCGACGACATGGGGCGCGACGCATTCGTCGTCAGCGGTCATCACGCGACCTGCTATATCGGCACCGAAGGCAATGAAGGCGACCTGTTTATTCGTGACAGCGCCGGTCAAAACGCGTTCCAGGTCAACGGCCATTTTTCTCAAGTGACCGTCGGCAACACGGGCAACCCGGCGCAGCTGCGGCTAACCGACAACGCAGGGCGCTATGGAATCGAGATGTCGGCACGACACGCCGTCCTCAATATCGGCGTGAAAGGCAACGAAGGCGACCTGCGAATTCGTGATAATGCTGGTCGTGACGCACTGGTTTTTGATGGCAAGCATGCGGCGCTGTACCTGGGCGCGACGAATAACGAAGGGGATTTGCGCATACGCAATAACGCCGGCGATGACACCATTCGTCTTGATGGCCAGAGCGGCGACATTGAGCTGTTGGGCGCGGACTGCGCTGAAGATTTCGATACTACCTGCGACGTCGCGCCAGGCACGGTCATGGTGATTACCGACGCCGGCACGCTTGAGCCGAGCCACCGTGCTTACGATCCGCGCGTCGCCGGTGTGATATCCGGTGCGGGTGACTACGCACCGGGCATCACACTGGACAAGAAACGTGGCGCCACGGGACGTCAGCCGCTTGCGCTGATTGGCAAAGTGCACGTGTGGGTCGATGCCGATGTTGCTGCGGTGTCGGTGGGCGATCTGCTGACCACCAGCCGCACGCCGGGGCACGCCATGTTGGCCGCTGATCGGGAGCGCGCCTTTGGTACCGTGCTGGGCAAGGCGCTGGGGCGTCTGGAACGCGGACGCGGTCTCGTGCCCATTCTCGTCGCGTTGCAGTAACGTGAAGTTACGCGCGCAACTGGCGAAAATTGACGAGCCACAGGCCGGTCAATCTTCAATTCGTATTCCGAGCGATTTTCATTCGGCGCCCACAAGCCTGCGCGCTATGATGCGCGCGATGAATGACCCGCACCCGGCGTCGTGGGTCAAGGTCAGCGAAAAGGAACATGCGAACAAGGATTGGACTGAAGAGTGCCAGGGCGTCACGCACGACGGCACCAATTGGTTTATTTCCAGCAATCGGGATACCGCGACGGGTGCGGCGAAACGTGGGATCTACAAGTTTTCAATGGGCATGTCGAAGCTCGCGTTTTTCGGCATCGATTTCGCCGGTTACGATCACATTGGCGATATCGACTTCTACCAGGGCCGCATTTACGCGGCCATGGAATGGCCGCACGAAATATTCTGGGTGAACACTGCGTTTACATCACACGGTCGAGACACGTTAAAAGGCGCGACGCCGGGCAGCGAGTCGCCGCAGGGCAAGTCGTTCGCCTGGTGTGCGGTCAATCCCTGGAACGGCTATCTTTACAGCTCCCGCTTTGGCGATGCAGACCAGCCGGGAATCACGAAGATCTACGCCTACGATCCGAACGACTCGTTTCGACACAAAGCAACGCTCACTCTGAAAGCGTCAAGTAAACGAATTCAGGGCGGGAGCTTTTCGGACAACGGTCATTTGCTGCTGGCTTCCGACTACACCCACGACATCCGGTGCTACAGTGTGTTGAACGGGAAATATCTGGGGTCGGCGGGTATCCAGGTTGGCTCCACCGAAGAAGTCGAGGGCATCTGTGTAAAAAAAGGCGTGACGATGCACGGCAAGGCCGCCCAGGTGCATGTCATCCTGCTCGACAACGACTGGCCCAGCGCGGACGATGTTTATTTCAAGCACTACGCGGTCGGAAAGCCGGATGATTTGTAAAAAGCGTGTGGGCTGATACTCGCACTCGTCGCCAATTGCTCGCGCAATTGGTCGAACTCTTTTGATGTGGCGGTGTGGCGCATCCCGTCGCCCGATATTAAGAATGCGAAGGAACATCGAATTCACCTCTCGGATTTCGCCTTAGAGCGGTTTCAGCTACTAAGAGAAATAACGGATGGATCAGACTGGTGCCTGCCTGCACGCGACGGCAAAAAGCACATTGGCACGAAATCTATCGCCAAGCAGATCAAGGACCGGCAGCGTTCTGGTTGACCGTAAACCCGTAAATCGAGCCACCTTTGATGTCGGAGAATTAGCATATGAGGGGCCCCTCAAGATCGAGAAAAACCTAACATATCCTTGGTCTAAAGTTCTTGCGGCACTCCAGCGGCCTTCCGCAAGCGCAGCCGACACGCGATGTGATTGGCTCTTGACGGCCACAACCGGCCGGTGGTCCGATCGACCTGACTGCAAGCCCCTGCTAGGAAGTACAAGCGGTTGACAATCCGCTGGGACCCGGCGCCCCGAAAAACAGCGCCTTGAACATGCCAAGATCGGTCGCGTTGACGATGCCATCAACATTGAGATCCACGATAGCGTCCGTCGAGAAAAAGGCCTGTTTCAAGATGCCGAGGTCGATCGCATTGACCACGCAATCGTTATTGTAGTCCGCGTCGCAAGCATTACCGAAGCCGTCGCCGTCAGCATCAACTTGTGACGCATTGGCGTGTTGCGTGCAGTTATCCTGTTCGTCGGGAACGCCATCAGCGTCGGCATCGGGAACATTACCGAGAGTGAACGACGTAAACTGTCCGCTCACATTGTTGGGATCAAATACACTGTTCCTCCAGTCCTGGGAAAAAATAATGTTGGTTGCGGTATCCCATGACTCGATACTGCGGACGCCAGGAGCGAATATTGCAAGGTTGTTTAGAACGTTAATAGATGCTGTGCCGCTGGTTGCGGGCTCAGAGTAGTAATGCTCTATCCAGCCATCCCAGACTACGTTTTCAACCGCATCTCCAGAAATATAGTGAGCTGCATAATAGGAAACGTCTGGGCCACTCAGGAATGTTGCGCCGTCGGAATTGACCAAGTAGCCCTGAGACAGGAAATCAATTTCGATAGTGACATTATATTGATCGCCTATTTCATAGGGAACATCCGGGCCTGTGACGCTAGTTACAATGCCATTGAAATGATAAATCTCGGCATCAACTGAAAGTGATGACACCAATACACCAATCAGGAGCGTTACTTTCTTTAGCATGAGAGAGGGCCTTTGTTTTTTTGATAATTAGTACGAGTATGTCGCCTCAGTATCTGACTATTACGAAAACACTAATGTCAGAAATTGGCAATGTGTTATTTGCGTCAGGGACCTGCGAGCTATCTCTCTGAAGCAAGGTACAAGACTGTGAGCTTTTTCGGAAGCCATTATGTAATAATTGATCCTGTGCAGCGGCTCGCGGGCGTCTGCCTTGATCAGACAATTGAGTAAGCGTCCGCTCGGGGTCGAGTGCCGACAATTAGCCTGATTCCAGACCACTGACCGCTCCCTTAGTCTTCGGCGACGCTGGCCCCCAATATTGTCGGAATGGGCAAGCGCCCGTGCCGACCTCACTTTTTGTCCAAAACTCAAAGATCGCCCCTACTTTTCGCCAACGATATGAGTGTTGACAGCTGTTCCATAATTTCAGGAATCGCGTCGAGGTAATCTGCAAAATTCTTGCCAATCGGATCAATTTCAGGGACCGCCAAAGCGAGAGCAATTGACCCGCCCGCAGCTTGAATGTCCAGTTCCGGGATAGGAGAATCGTCGTATTTGGACCTGTACTCATCAAGCTGTTCTGCTCGCCCACTCAGAATTATTTTTAAGAAACCGGCGGTCACTTATGAACGATTTGAACTTTCTTCGATTTTCCCTTGGGGAAGAACATGATCCACGTGCTGCCCGGCGCTCTGGGCTTGGCATCTCGTATGCCCAGATCTGGAAAGCGCTCTCGAACAAACGAAACATAGCCCATTACGAACTCTGTCATTTCCTTACTTGTCTTTCGGGGAGGGCGGCGCCGGTTTTGCGCAATTCCCTCCAGGATCAGTCCCGCGCGGTATACAGAGCGGCTGCCATTTTAAGCAGACCAGTCGCGCCCGCGGCGATTGAATCGTTAATTGAGAATCAGGAACAGCATCTGCAATCGCTGACCAAAGTAGTGCAATTGCGGGCGTAGGACGAGCGCACAAAAAAGCCGCGACTCACCATATGGCTAATCGCGGCTTTTAGATATGGCGCGCCCGGAAGGATTGACTGAATCGGCCTAAGCCGATTCAGCCCTGAGGGCTTCGCCGCGGCGCGGCTCGTCTGCCACCGCTGGCGCGATGGCTCGAACCTCTTTCGGTTCAGATCCTTCCGGGTGAACTGCGGCACAAAAAAAATGCGACAGGCCATCCGGCTTGTCGCATTTCCTTATTGTGGCGCGCCCGGAAGGATTCGAACCTCCGACCGCCTGGTTCGTAGCCAGGTACTCTATCCAGCTGAGCTACGGGCGCGTTGTCTTGTACCGGCGAAACGGCGCTGAGCGCCGACCGGCCGTGGATTATAGTGGGGCCGGGCCGAAATATCTATTAATGTTCAAACTGATTGTCGACGCGAGCGGGCGTCATCACGGCGGCAGACTGGCGGAGAGGGAGGGATTCGAACCCTCGAAGGGCTTTTAACCCTTACTCCCTTAGCAGGGGAGCGCTTTCGACCACTCAGCCACCTCTCCGAACGCACTGCCCGCCACTTGCTGGCGAGGCGGCAGATGATACTGACGAGTGCCCCGCAGGTAAAGGGCACTGCAGGCACAAAAAAAGGCCCCGCTGATACGGAGCCCCTTAATGTATGCCGGTCGAGCCTGAAAAAAAGCCGTTTGCATCCACTAACCCGTGGAGGCGTCGTCTTGCTCTTTTTTGATTCGCTCGTAGATTTCCTCACGGTGCACTGCAATTTCCTTGGGCGCATTTACACCGACTCTTACCTGATTACCTTTGACCCCCAAGACCGTCACTGTCACGTCGTCACCGATCATTACGGTTTCACCGACACGTCTGGTCAATATCAGCATCCTACTGGCTCCTCAATCGTCATGGCGTGTTGTTTTTTCTCAGGCGTTACCAGCCCATTGCTGGCATCACCCCACTGCCGTTGTTTTACTTGGTAGCTCGACAATCCTAGCGAACTCCCACGCGTCAGAGTCATTTCCTACGCGCCACGAGATTCTACGTCAACACGGCATATTAAAAAAAAAGGGCTAAATGTCCCAAAAAAAAGGCGCATCCAAAGCATTGATTTAATGAGATATTTCTCACCTGCGATGGACTAGGTTAAATCCGATGCCTAAAATGTGCGCGCACCCGCACGCAATTCATATATGAAGCATTCTGGCTCAAATAAAGCCAAATTGGCAGTCGCCCTGCGTCCACCGGCTTCATGCGCCGGCGTGCGCTCCAACCCACTCGTAGACGCTCGCAAGCGCCGCGGGCAGTTTGCCCGGCTCGGTACCCCCCGCCTGCGCCAGGTCCGGCCGGCCACCGCCGCGACCGCCAACCTGCGCCGCCACCGCCGCAATCACCTCGCCCGCCCGGACCCGGGACGTGGCGCCCTTGCTGACGCCGGCCACCAACCTGACCTTGTCGCCGTCCACGGCGCCGAGCACGATGACGGCGTTGCCGAGCTGGTCTTTGAGCTTGTCCACCGCCGCGCGCAGCTGCTTGGCGTCGGCACCCTCCATCGTGACGGCCAGCACCTTCAGACCGGCCACATCGCGCGCCTGCGCCGCCAGCTCGTCGCTCTGGCTGCCCATCAACTGCTGCTTGAGCGACGCCACCTCTTTTTCCATGGCGCGCGCGCGAGCAACGGCCTGGCCCAC
>Ga0316201_10001382_pt1 | contig 16222 bp, 11 predicted proteins | sample CS6wburrow_MG_FD_204516 | JGI IMG/M metagenome (GOLD analysis project Ga0316201, IMG submission 204516) | Coastal sediment microbial communities from Delaware Bay, Delaware, United States - CS-6 worm burrow | ecosystem: Environmental > Aquatic > Marine > Coastal > Sediment | place: USA... | reverse complement strand
ACAGTAGACCAATCCATTTCCAACCCGGTTTTGCAGAGGGATATTCCACTGCCATCCACTGGAACGAGCAGTGGACCTGGTGTAAGGCGACGGTGGCGCGACAGATTCTGTCTGCACAGCCACCGCGCTGTTGTTACACAGCCAGTGGGACCAGTCCTCCCACTCTGCCCCCAGGGCTTGTTGTATCAGCAGACCGCGAAAGCCCGAACAGTCGATAAACAGGTCAGCTTCAAGCTGCTCTCCGGATTCAAGTTCGACCGATTGGATGAACCCGGTTTCGCCATGAACCACAACATCAATGACCTTTCCCTCGACCCGCTTCACACCCATCTCTTCGCTGAGACTCCTCAGTAACTTTGCATACAGACTGGCATCAAAGTGATAGGCGAATTGCGGCTGTGGGTCGGAATTCAACGTGAAACGACCTGCCTGTGCCATCGATGCTTCCAGGCTGAAGCTACGCAGTGGATGGGTCTCACCCTGACTGCGGGCCTTCAACCAGTAGTGGTGAAACTGTGCAGCCCAGGCCTCAACGCCGGTCGCACCGAAGGGGTGAAAATAACTTTCTCCCAGCCGGCCCCAGTTTTCAAACTCGATGCCGAGCTTCATGGTGCCATTGACTGCCCTGAGAAACTCGCTCTCCTTGAGTTCAAGCAAGGCATGAAAAGACTTGATCAAGGGAATGACAGCCTCGCCCACACCCACCGTGCCAATGGCATCGGATTCAACCAAAGTAATGTCGATAGTCTGGCCTAAACTCTTGACCAGGCCGGCTGCTGCCATCCAGCCGGCAGTACCCCCACCAACAATAATGACACGTTTGATCCGTTTGATCCGCTTCATCCTGCCAACCTCTTGTTTTTCAGGAAAATACCCATCATATTCTCCAGCCTCACTTATTCAGTCTGTTGCGCAACATCATGCGAATCTTCCGGGCAGAGTCATGATCAAGTGGATCAAGAACACCTCGACGGCCTTCGGGCAGGTGCTCGACCAGGTGCTCATCAGGATTGAAAATGTAGTGATCAAAAAACGTACGCCATGCATTGCGTTGTGCTGCAGGCAACTCGCGTATGCTCAAAATGGCATGATACAGGGCATCCAACGGCGCACCCAGGTAGACCGGCACCGGCAACCACCAGTGATTGATGAGTATATTGAACCGCTCCAGACCTTCAACATGATGCCACCACATGCTCGGAATATATATAGCATCACCCGGTTCCAGCACGGTCGTGCGAGCGTGCTTCAGTGCGTCGGAAAAGCGGGGGTAACGTTCAAAATCGGGCTGCTCGAAGTCAACCATGCTGACCGGCTGACCCGCAGGTGTAAATTCGACAGGTCCAACGTACAGGTTTGAGATTTGCTCTGGTGGAAACAGGATAAAACGTCTTCTTCCAGCTGCCACCACCGCGATGTTCTCCAGTACATCATAATGCGCAGCCACCCGGTGGCTGTTGCCCAGCCAGATTCGAACGGTGGGCTGGAGGCCGGGAAGGTCAAGCCGGTTGTCTTCAGCAAACCCCGGCAGACAATACCCGGTCTCCGTTGAACCCATGTAGATGGTGGGTGGCCGGGGATCATTTTTAACCTGTTCCAGTTCATCGAGCACCGTCTCCAGGCGGGTCTCAACCTGCTCGAAATTCATGGAACTCAGATCGTCGTTATAAAATACGCGCCCCTTGTTGTCGGGCGGCCCCTTCCATGCCAATACAGGTACATCCGCAGAACATTCGCGCAGGTAGCCGGTCAGTTCAGCGTCAGATATTTTTGCCTTTTGAATGACTTTCCATTTCGATGCCAGGCCGCGTATGACAATAGGCTCGTCAGTTTGTGAGACGGCATCCAGTATGTGCTGTTGTGGCGTCAGCGTTCGTTCTGGTATCGGGTCCATCCCCTTTAATATTCCAGCTGAAGTCATATCGAATATTTAACCCGCCTGTGAACTCAGTATCGCATTCTTGCGATCGATCAACTTGCGAAAATTCGGCAACGAAGCAAGTATCATGTAGATGCTCCGCAAATACCCTTGTTCATGCAAGGTTTCGAGCGCATTACCTTTCAGATCATTCAGACGCTTCTCGTTGATAATGTGCAGACCGGCCAGGGTGTGTTTTTCACCATTCACGAGGGTGAATTCCATCGTTGATGATTCGAGAAGATCCAGGCCGACCAGCATTTTTGAAAACGCCTGGTTGATCTCACTACCCTCGTGAATGGTCATTAAAACCGAGCTGATGCGTTCGAGCAACGGGCTTTCACCGCCATGCTCCAGGAATACCGGCTCCCCTTCCGTGCGGCTGACCTTGGGATGATCCATGTCGATATGGAGCACGGGATTTCGCTTCGGCATACCTGATTCCACGGTTTCCTGGAATCCGATCAGGAATGGCTCACGTTTGATACTCAATGGTATGTACCGCGCATCCCACTCACCAGGACTGAGGAAAAGGTTTTCATTCTTCGATAATCCTAGCAGAACCATGGGATCAAAATGTCCTGTCTCCTTGTTACGCGTAAAGAAGATGGGGTACTCCATCTGAAGTTCACTGAACTCCACTGGAAATACCCTCGCCACGCTGACCTCAAACCCGTGGCCCTTGGTGTATCCGGGAATGATCTTAAGATCCTTGTGTGTGATATTGTCAAGTAACGCGTGATTGCTCATGGTAGATTCCGATGATGTTGCGTGTCTGCCGCAGGCAGTCCTGATAGCGTATTATACCGTGCTGGATTGCTGACGGAGCTTGTTAAGTAAACTCCTGTTAGCGGGCAAACCAACAATAATACGGTTGGCGGCTTTATGGTTACTGCTGAAATACTGCATCGCGGCATTGGAGCGGCCCAGGTGACGCGCGTTCCTTTTAATCTGCGTATCAAAACCCATACCATATAAGACATATTGATAACTTGCGGCGGAAAAGATTTCGTCCTGGTAGGGAAAATCGTTCTGCCAGGGCGCCCGATGCCGCCATAGCAGCAACAATTCACCCAGGCTGTCCGAAATGGTCTCCTTTTTCAGGTTATCAGTCCAGTACTGCGAATCAGTCCTCTGACTGAGTACATAATGGAGCTTGAGGAAATCGATTATCCGGTCCCATCGGTAACTGAATAGCTCATTGTACCGCTTTGATACCAGTTCCATGCTCTCCCGGTCAACCGGGCACTGTTCGATAATGAACTGACCTGCGAGTTCAATCATCACCAACGCGCTGGCTTCCAATGGTTCAAGGAACCCGGCCGACATACCCACCGCAACACAGTTCCTGTGCCAGAACCGTTCACGGTGGCCAGGTTCAAAATCAATCTTGCGGGGTTCCAGCGTATCAAACCCCGGTCCGGGTGTGTCATCAACATATTGTTGCAGGGTCCTTAGCGCCGACTCGTCATCGGTATGGGCACTGGAGTAGGTATAGCCAATACCGCGTCGTGATTGAAGCCCGATATCCCAGATCCAGCCAGCCGACCTGGCTGTGGAGGTTGTCTGTGAAGCAATCGGCGCATCTTTGTCAGCATACGGAAGCTGTACAGCCAATGCGGAATTATTGAACAGTGAGTCAGACCTGCTGATAAAGGGAATGCCATAATGTTCACCCAGTAACAGCGACTTCAATCCGGTACAGTCGATGAACAAGTCCCCTGTGATGGTCGCCCCGGTGGCGGTACTCAATGACTCGATATCAGTGTCAGGGGAACCATTGATTTGGGTGATGTGGTCAAGAACGTGCTTGACCCCCAATCGCTGTGTGGCATGTTCCTGTAACAAGCTAGCCAATTCACCGGCATCCAGGTGGTAGCCATAATTGGCAACAAACGCATACTCAGGGGTTGCCAACTGCTTTGGAGCCAGGTTGCGGTCGCAGAGATATCCCTGGACACTCACGGCATTGGTAAAACTGACCCGGTCTTTCTTCTCCAGCCAGTAGGATGCCAGGTTCAATTCTCCGTAACCGGCAGGTGCACTGAATGGATGATAGTAATGATCGTCATCCCGTCCAGTGGTCCATCCAACAAACTTTGTCCCTTGTTTGAACGAGGCATGACAACGGCTTAAAAATTCCGCCTCGGTGATACCAATCATTTGCAGGGTTGTGCGCATGGTTGGCCAGGTGCCTTCACCAACGCCGATGGTTTTCACGTCCGGTGACTCAACCAGTGTGACTTCAACCGGTGCCTGTGAATCACCTGTCAATTGACTTGCCAGCAAAGCGGCCGTCAACCAGCCAGCACTTCCGCCACCTACGATTACGATATTACTGACTGCGTCACTCATGTGTTTCTGTTTCCGAAAAAAAAAGCCGCTGTAAACACAGCGGCTTCATGGTACTGCTTAGGTAAGTATTTTAAAAGCGCCAGCTGGCTCCGATGCTGTAACGTGAACCCCACTGATTGCCCCGCAGGAACATCTCCGGGTAGCGGGCATAGGTTCGCTGGGTTTCGCCAGTCAGATTATAACCCTCTACAAACACCGTCCATTGCTCACCGATAAACCAGCTCAGGGTAGCATCGAGCTGCCCGTACGCTTCAGTGAATACCGGCGATCCGTTGTTGACACCGCCGTTGAAGAATTCGTCACGCCAGTTGTACGAAACACGGGTAGAGATGTGCTCGTTCTCGTAGAACACGGAGAAGTTTGCGCTGTCGCTCAAACCGCCCAGGGCAAAGAACTCACCATCGACCTCGCGGTCAACGTCCACGTCACCATCAACGAGGGTCGCGTTGGCCACCACGCCAAAACCGCTGTCACCAAACATGTGCTGGATCTGGATCTCCCAACCGGACAGTTCTCCCTGTTCACCGTTGGAGAAGGTGGAAACCTGGTAAAGCGCCAGCGGATCGCCTGGCATGCCCGGTATGAAGGTGTTCGGTGGATTACCGAGAATTTCATTGGTCCGGGCGAACAAGGCGGGATCCGTGATAGCAATCCCCTCAGCAGCCAGTTCTTCACGCGCCTGGTTAGCGGCCGCACCGATATAGGGGTCGGTCAGACCCAGCTCTTCAAAGGTACGCTCAACCGTCGATGATACGATGAAGTTGTCGACCAGCTTGTAATAGTAGCCCACGGAGACATAACTGCCTTCACCGTAATACCATTCCAGCGAGAGATCAAAGTTGTCGGATACGTAGGGCTCCAACTCCGGGTTCCCTGCATTAGCAAAACGACTGCCCACCTTCGGATTGCCCGGGAAGTTACGGGTCGAGTTCATCAGGCCGATTGGCGGCCGTGCAATGGAACGGCTGTAGGATACACGTCCGACAAATTCTTCCGTGAACGACATGTCGATGTCGATATTCGGCAGGAAGTAATTGTTGGTGGCGCCACCGGATGACGGGGTCTTATCTTCATTGAATTCGTAGATGAACTCATTGCCGCCAATCCAGACGATCGAGTTAGGTACAGTCTCACTGCCCCTGGCCTTGACCTTGGCCTTTTCATAACGCAAGCCTGCTGATAAGTTGACCGGCATGCCTTGGAAGTCGGTAGTCCAGTTGGTCTGCAGATACAGCGCGGTGATGGTCTCATCCAGCACTGAATCGCCGGTCAGTGGGCCCGGCCAGAAAATACCGCGGCCATCACCCTGGAAGTCGGGACCCCACGAAGGCCAGTAGCAACATCCTGCCAGGGCCGGGTCGTTGCCGCCTACGGTCTCCCAGCCGTCGACCAGGGTATCAAACGGGGCTGTCCAGTACCAGTCGATAGGATAGCTGCCGGAATTTGCAAAATCGCTCAGCAGACCGGTAAATTCCTGACGTTCGAATGTGCTGTCATCCCACCAACCCGCTGATGTCAGCCAGAAACCCGCGGGCAACTGCCCTGAGTAAGCATTCTGGGAGCGGAAATCCTGCTTGATCTGGGAAAAGCCAAAATCGATGCTTTCAAGAGCGCCGCCGTCGCCTGTCCAGCTTCCGTTGAGCTGTAACTGCTGAATATCGTTGGTCGTATTGTCATCGAAGGCTTGTCCGAAAAGTGAACCGATGTCACTTGCGAATAATTCATCCTGCGGCGGACCGCCATTTGGGCCCTCGAAACCAGCGTCAAAACGCGGAATACCATTAGCGAAATAGGTACCGGTCTTGGTGGTAATGTTAGCCGCGGCGCAATCTGCCGGATAATCCGGGTTGCCTTCACACCATGCACCATCAAACGAGTTACCAATGATTACATTGGCACTTGAACCCGGCAAGCTGCCAAGCCCGGCGCCCTTAGTTTGCGAGGACGAATCGTGGAAGTCCAGCTCCAGGCTGAGGTTGTCAGTTGCCTGCCAATCAAGATTGATACCCAGAGAGTCGTTGGTCTTCTTGGTGTGGTCCCGGCCATGGCCGAAGGCATAGTCACCACCTTGCTCTGTTACTTCGGTCCACACACCACGCTCGTTGACGATGCCGCCTACATTGGAGCCGCTACCGGTACCGCCGGTAAACCAGATGCCAAAGCCGACCGAGTTCTTGGTGAATTCGGTTTGCGAGTAGGTGTAATCCAGGGTCGCAGTGAAGGTATCGGTCGGCGCCCACTGCAAGGCCACCTGCGCGTTGGTACGCTCACGCTCGTTCTCAGCAAAACCGTAACCCACGTCCTGGGGATACCACTCGCGCCCGTCAGTGCGTGCGTTGTTGTTGGTTACGCCCTCGTAGTTTCCGATGTAGCCATTTTCGAACCACTGTGCGACATGCGCCTCTTCCTCACGGTTGTGACGCTCAGAGTAGGATCCGGAGACCGAGATACCGAATGTGTCATCTGCAAAAGTCTGGCTGTAAACACCTGAGACTTCAGGAGTCCATTCGCTCAGGTCATTGGCGTCTTTAGTGGAGGACTCGTGGTGCGTCTTGGCGGTCAGCACGGCCTTGAGGCCCGGATCATCCAGCGGGCGGGAGGTAAGGATATTTACCGTGGCGCCAATACCACCAGTCGGAAGGCCGGCGCGGGACGTTTTGTAGACCTCAACAGCGGAGATTCCCTCGGTTGCGATATCAAGGAAGTCGAAAGAGCGACCGCCGGCGGTCGGCATCTGGCGACCATTCAGTGTGGTGAGGTTAAATCCGGGACCAAAACCACGAACCGTGATCTGGGAACCTTCACCATTGAAGCGATCGATGGACACGCCAGGGATACGCTGTAAAGATTCTGCGAGGTTTGTATCCGGGAATTTACCGATATCCTCGGAGGTGATCGCATCTACAACACCACTTGAATTTCTTTTCCGGTCCATGGATGCAATCAGGCTTCTGCGAACACCTGTGACCATGACTTCTTCAACGATCATATTGTCGTCTTCATACGTGTCAGCATCTGTGTCTTGTGCATAAAGCTGGGGAACTGTGCACACACTTAGTGCCAGCGCGATACTTGCGGATAAAGGTGTCCTACGGTAATTCCTGTTTTTCACGAATTTATACCCTCAATTTTTAGTGGTGTTTTGTGCCAAAGTGCTTTGTTAGCGCTTACAGTTAGTTACCCAGTGCTGGCATGTAAGCGCTTTCTTTTTAATTTACCGTATTCTGACGGCTTACGTCAACTATTAATTAAGTAAAAAAAATCCAGCCTGAGATGATGGTGCGATTGATTAGATCCTACAGAAGACCGAAGCTTCTCATGCAAATGGCGATCAGTGAGCTTGAGAATATGCCCAGCCCAAGTATCATGATGCCGTTTAGCGTCAGCGCGGTACCAAAATCCACCGGCGCTGTAATGACTGTTTCATTCTCCGGATCATCGAAATACATATATTTGACAACCCGCAGGTAGTAAAACGCGCCGATGACCGCAAACACCACGGCAGTTATAGCCAGCCACATCATTCCGGCGTCGATTACGGCCTTGAGAACCAACAGCTTGGCAAAGAAGCCAACCATTGGGGGTACGCCCGCCATGGAAAACAATACCAGTCCCATGATCGCCGCATAAAACGGGCTGCGTTGATTCAGACCTTTAAAGTCGTCCAGATTCTCTGCTTCAATACCGCGGGCGCTTAACAATATCACCATGCCAAAGGCGGCAACGGACATCAGGCCATAGACAATAACGTAATACATCGAAGCGCCGAAGCCCTCAGGCGTGCCCGGCAGCAACCCCAAAAACACAAATCCCATATGAGAGATAGTCGAGTATGCCAGCATACGCTTGATATTGGTTTGCATGATGGCTGCGAGGTTACCGATGATAATGGATAGTACCGCCAGGCTCGCCAACATGCTCTGCCAATGAACGTGTAAATCGCCCAGGCCGGAGCTGAGAAAGCGGTATGCCATTGCAAATGCTGCCAGTTTTGGAACCGATGAAATAAACAAGGTAACGGCGGGCGGTGCACCCTCATACACATCGGGAATCCACATGTGAAACGGCACAGCTCCGAACTTGAATGCAATCCCGACAACCACAAAAACAAGACCGAAGGTAAGCAAAATATCATCCGTGCCCTGGGTGCGTATAGCTTCCGCAATCTCCGGCAATATCAGGGTTCCTGTTGCACCGTAGATCATGGACATGCCGTAAAGCAGCATACCGGATGCCATTGAGCCCAAAACAAAATATTTCATGGCAGCTTCGGAACCCCTGCTTGAATCCTTGTCAAATGCAACCAGCGCGTAAACTGACAATGAGATCAGCTCCAGGCCCAGATAAATCATCAGCATACTGTTCGCGGAAATCAGCAGCATCACACCAAGCAGTGCGAACAGACTCAGGGTATAAAAGTCCGAGCGAAACATCTTGAAACTGCGCAGGTAGAATTTTGAATAGGTATATATCAGCCCCATGATAACGAAACTGAATACTTTCAGAACGTCACCCATGGGATCCCTGATAAAACTCCCTGTGAAAATCGTCACCGATTGCATACCTTCAACCAGGTAATCACCACGCAGGGTAATAATGGCTGCAAAGATAACCGTCACCATGGCCAGCATGTGGATGATGCCGCGACGTTCTTCTTGCAAAAACAGGTCAACGATCATGATTACACAGGCCATTACCAGGACCCAGAATTCAGGAGCAGCTAATAGCATTTGGGCGCTGTTCATGTCATAAAACCTTTGATTGAACGATATGTTGTAACAGGTGATCGACAGATGCGTGCATCATGTCAACCAATGGTTGTGGCCACAGGCCCACCAGCAATATGGCTGCGGCCAGTGTCCCCAGAACCAGTGCTTCACGGCTGTTGATATCCGTCAGATTCTCTACTTTGCGATTGGCCACGGCGCCGAAAATGACACGCTTTGCAAGCCACAGGCTATAAGCTGCCCCAAGGATCAGGGTCAGCGCTGCCAGGAAAGCAAACCAGAAGTTGGCCTGGAAAGCAGACAGTATAACCATGAACTCACCGACGAACCCACTGGTTCCCGGCAAACCCGAATTGGCCATCAGGAAGAATACGGCAAACAGGGCAAACCACGGCATTGTGTTGGCCACACCACCATAATCCTTGATCATCCGGCTATGGACACGGTCGTAAAGCACACCGACGGTCAGGAACAGGGCGCCGGAGATAAATCCATGCGAAATCATTTGTACCATCGCACCCTCAACACCCAGTGCGGCACCGGATACACCACCGGTATTGCGATAAATTCCAAACGCGATAAACAGACCAAGGGTGACAAAACCCATATGTGAAATGGACGAATAAGCAATCAGCTTTTTCATATCCTGCTGTGCCAGGGCAACAAACCCGATATAGACCACCGCGATCAAAGACAAGCCGATTACCAGCCAGTCCAGGGCGGCCGATGCATCCGGGGTAATCGGCAAGCTGAACCGGATAAAACCATAGCCACCGATTTTCAGCATGATGGCTGCAAGAATCACGGATCCACCGGTAGGTGCCTCGACGTGCGCATCGGGCAACCAGGTATGGACCGGAAACATGGGAATCTTGACCGAGAATGCGGCAAGAAAACCAATGAATAGCCACTTCTGCACAGACAGGTCCAGTGGCATCGCGTGCCATGACAGGATGTCCCAGGTACCGGACTGGATATAAAGGTAAATCAACCCGATGAGCATGAATACCGAGCCCAGGAATGTATACAAAAAGAACTTGATGGTTGCATAAACCCTGCGTGGTCCACCCCATATTCCGATCACCAGGAACATCGGGATCAACATGGCCTCAAAGAAAATATAGAAAAGCAGGCCATCGAGCGCTGAAAAAACACCGATCATCAAGCCTTCCATCACCAGGAACGCCGCCATGTACTGATTGACATTCTTCTCAATTGAGCGCCAACCCGCAATGACCACCAGTACACCAAAGAACATGGTTAACAGTATCAGGGGCGCAGAAAACCCATCAACACCCAGGTAATAATGGATATTGAAAGTCTCGATCCAGGGCCGTAACTCGACAAACTGCATAGCAGCAGTGGACGTGTCAAAAGCAAAGAACAGTGGCAATCCCAGCAGGAATGTGGCTGCCGAAATCAATAAGGCCAAGACCTTCGACAACTCAGGTCTTTGTGCACCCGCCGCTATTACCGCCACCGCGCCCAAAATGGGCAACCAGATTAAAACACTAAGAAGAAATCCGTTCATTGTCCCATTCATCATCAAGGCACCATCGTTACCCAGACTGCCAATATGCCGATCAGCCCGATAATCATGACAAAGGCATAGTCATACAGGAATCCGGTCTGCCAGCTACGTACCCGCGTTGCCACCCACTCAACCACGCGGGCGGAACCATTCACAATACCGTTATCAATAAAACCTGCATCAACTTTATTCCAGAGCCTCTGACCCAGTTTCAGGCTGCCACTTGCAAATACCTTTTGATAAAACTCGTCAAAATAGTATTTGTTATCAAGCAGGCGGTACAAAAACGGCATCCGTTTACTGATCGTGTCAGAGATCGCTGGACGGAACAGGTAAATTATTGTCGCGACTACCAGACCGGTGATCATTAACCAGAACGGCAAGGTCTGAACCGCGTGCGTTGCCATTGCGGTTGCACCATGAAAGTGCTTACCCAGTTCCGCCACAACATTGTTGTCATCGAGCACAAAAATTGAATCGTCCAACCATCCACCAAATAACACGGGTTCGATGGTCATCCAGCCTATAACGATGGAAGGGATGGCCAACAATATCAGTGGTATGGTCACGACCAATGGCGACTCCTTGGGAGCGTGTGCCAATTGTCCGGACGGAGGATGGTCACCGGCATCTTTGACCACTTCGAATCGTTCTTTGCCGTGGAATGTCAGGTACAACAATCTGAAACTGTAAAGCGCGGTGACCAAAACGCCTGCAACAACGGCAAAATAAGCAAAACTGCTACCCCAACGGTGTGACTCCGCTACCACTTCGATAATGGCATCCTTCGAATAAAATCCAGAGAAGAATGGAAAGCCAACCAGTGCCAATGTGCCAATCCAGGCGGTTATCCAGGTAATGGGCATGTATTTTCGCAGACCGCCCATATGTCGCATATCCTGCTCATGATGCAGGGCAATAATGACGGAGCCCGCCCCAAGGAACAGCAGGGCCTTGAAAAACGCGTGAGTCATCAGGTGGAAAATAGCAGCGGAATACGCAGAAACACCCAATGCAACGGTCATGTAACCCAGTTGCGATAAGGTTGAATAGGCGATGACCCGCTTAACGTCATTTTGTACGATGCCTATCAGACCCATCGACAGGGCTGTTACCGCACCGATCAACATGACAAAACTCAGGGCCACTTCACTCAACTCGAACAATGGTGACATTCTGGCCACCATGAAAATACCGGCCGTGACCATTGTGGCTGCGTGGATCAGGGCTGAAATCGGTGTCGGACCTTCCATCGAATCCGGCAACCACACATGCAGTGGAGCCTGTGCTGATTTACCCATGGCACCAATGAACAGGCACACACAGATGAAGGTCATCATATTCCATTCCATTCCACCCGGAACGGAAAGGGTCTGATCAACCATGCTGCTGGCCTGACCAAAAACTTCCACATAATCCAGTGTTCCGAACGTCAGGAGCACGGCGGCAATACCCAGCAGGAACCCAAAATCACCCACACGGTTGACCAAAAAGGCCTTCAGGTTTGCCCGGATGGCAGACTCCCTGTTAAACCAAAAGCCGATCAACAGGTAGGAAACCAGCCCCACAGCCTCCCAGCCAAAGAACAACTGCAGAAAGTTGTTTGACATCACCAGCATCAGCATCGAAAACGTGAACAGGGCGATATAGCTGAAGAAACGCTGATAACCGGGGTCATCACGCATATAACCGATGGTGTAGATGTGCACCATCAGTGACACAAATGAAACGACACACATCATTAACGTCGTCAGGTGATCTATCAGGAAGCCGACCTCGAAGCGCACACCATCGGCGACCATCCACGTGTAAATACTGATATTGACGGTATCCAATGTACCGTCTATCTGTTGCATAAGTATCCATACAGATAGTGCGAATGACAGGGCCACACCCAGAATGGTAACGGTATGTGAACCCACGCGGCCTATCTGGTTGCGGAAGAAACCGGCCAGAATAGCACCGCCCAAAGGCGCCAGCACAATCAGCAACAGTGTGGTTTGCAACGACATGTTCATCCTTTCAGATCATCCAGTTCGGCAACATTGATGCTTTGCCGGTTACGGAAAAGTACGACCAGGATGGCAAGGCCAATGCCCGCCTCGGCAGCCGCCACCGTCAGTATGAAGAATACAAATATCTGTCCGTCCAGGTTGCCCAGGAAACGGGAAAACGCGATAAAATTCATGTTGACCGCCAGTAACATCAGTTCAATGCACATCAAGAGGATGATGATGTTCTTTCGGTTAATGAATATGCCGGCAATACTGAGACTGAACAGTATCGCACCCAGGGTCAGAAAATGAGCAAGTGTCAACATGATGATCCCTCAACCCCTTCGAGGCTTTTCAGACTTCATTTTTACCAAGCGGACACTTTCGTCGCGACGGGTCCTGACTTGTACTGAAGGATTTTGTATTTTGATATCCGACCTGGTTCGCAGCGTTAGTGCCACAGCCGCAATTAATGCGACCAGCAAAACCACACCGGCAACTTCAAACGGCAGCAGGTAATTGGAATACAACAATTCACCCAGTTCGCGTGTATTGCTGTAATCGGCTGAGTTCGGAGCCGGTATGGGAAACATTTCCGCCCCAAAACGTCCCTTGCTCCATACCACCATCAATAATTCAACAGCCATGACCAATGCCACCAGCACGGCCACCGGCAGATAACGGATAAAACCTTCCTTGAGTGGAACGAGGTTGATGTCCAGCATCATCACGACGAACAGGAACAGCACCATGACCGCACCCACATAAACCACGATCAGTATGATGGCCAGAAATTCTGCCTCCAACAGCATCCATATTGCCGCAGCGCTGAAAAAAGCCAACACCAGGAACAAAACGGAATAGACCGGATTACGTGCCGTGATAACGGCAACCGCAGCGAACACCAAAACCAGGGAGAAAGCGTAAAAAATCAGTTCCAGGACAATCATCGGTAGGCCGCATCCTTGTTACGATCATCTGCGATTTCTGATTCGAAACGGTCACCGATCGCCAGTAATTTATCCTTTGTCAGGATGCTTTCTTCACGGTTCTCAAAGTGATATTCGTGAAACCTGGTCAGGACAATGGAGTCAACCGGACAGGATTCTTCACAAAATCCGCAATAAATACATTTAAACAAATCTATGTCGTAGCTTGTGGTACGACGGCTGCCATCATCGCGTTGGGTAGAATCAATGGTGATCGCCAGTGCGGGACATACCGCCTCACACAACTTACAGGCGATACAGCGTTCTTCACCGTTGGGATAACGACGCAGGGCGTGCAGACCCCGGAAACGGGGAGACTTGGGCGTTTTTTCCGCCGGGTAATTGATCGTGATATTTGGACGGAACATATGACGCAGGGTAAGACTCAGCCCGGCCAGCAATTCGAGCAACAACAAACTACGGAAATATTCAATGATTCGTTTCATGCTCAGCTACCCTTTACCACGATACCAAGCACTGTCATCAGGGCTGCAAGCATCACCCAGACCAGCGTTATCGGAATCAGTACTTTCCATCCCAGACGCATGATCTGGTCGTAACGGTAGCGGGGGAATGTCGCCCGGTACCACAAAAACATAAACATAAATAATACGGTCTTGGCCAGGAACCAGATGATGCTGCCTTCACCCAGCAGAGTATCACCCAACACCGGCACACCCTCAAAAGGCGACAACCAGCCACCGGCAAACAAAATCGCAGTCAGGCCGGAAATCAGGATCATGTTGGCGTATTCAGCGAGGAAGAAAACGGCAAATGCTGAACCCGAATATTCAACATGGAAACCGGCAACGATCTCGGACTCGCCCTCGGCGACATCGAACGGTGCACGGTTTGTCTCTGCCAGACCCGAGATCATGTAGATTACAAACAGTGGCAGCAGGGGCAACCAGAACCAGTCGAATATACCACCTTGCTGGGCAAGAACGATTTCTCGCAAATTCATTGTGCCGGCCAGGATCAACACACCCACCAGTGCGAAGCCCATGGCAATCTCGTAGGATACCGCTTGTGCTGCGGCGCGCATGGCGCCCAGGAAAGCATACTTGGAGTTGGACGCCCAACCGGCAATGATGACGCCATACACCCCCAGAGAGGTCAGGGCCAGCACATACAAGAGACCTGCATCAACATCAGCCAAAACCAGGAAATCATTGAACGGTACAACAGCCCAGGCCGCAAAAGCAGGGGCCAGTGCAATCACCGGTGCAATCAAAAACAGGAAACGATTGGAATTGGCCGGCAGGATGATTTCTTTTAACAGCAGTTTGAAGACATCAGCAAACGGCTGTATCAGACCCCATGGCCCAACCCGGTTTGGCCCAACCCGGATTTGCATGGCACCAATCACCTTGCGTTCAAAATAGGTATAAAACGCGACGGCTGTGATCAATGGGACGGTGATCACGAGAATCTTGATCAATGTCCAGATCAGGTACTGTGACTGCAGCCAGGTGTAAACAGAATTCAGTAAATCCAACATCAGGCCGCCTCCACGCTAATCGAACCAAAACTGTCGCCCAGTGTCGCGCCGGCATCGGTCGCACTATTCACCCAGACAGCGCCGGCGGGTAATTCGTTGAGGATACGCAAAGGAAGCATAACGTGATTACCACCCTGGCTGACTTTGACCTCACGTCCCTCAAGCAGGCCTTTACTGGCGGCGTCATCAGGACTCAAACCCACAAAGGCGCTTTCAGCGTGTGTCGTTTGTTGCAGGTAATCAGACCGCCGGCACAAGGCGTCAACGGCGTATATCGGTACCTCGCCAACCCTGTGCAGGTCAGCACCCTGCCCCGGCGCAGCCAGCTCAGTTTCAGATACGCTATAAGTGGCATCGCTGATTTCAGCCAGCATCTCATCACGCAAAGAAGCAATATCAACCTGCGAAAACCCTTCCAATTCAAGCTCCGCACCGAGTCGGCGTAGAATTTTCCAGCCCGATTTTGCCTGGCCTGAAGCCCTGACTGCCGGTTCGGCCACAAACGACTGACCGTCAAAGGTATAATACAGGCCTTCAGACTCAGCCAGCGGCGCCAGGGGCAAAATCACATCAGCGCTGGATCTCAGACCATCGCTGGCGAAGGCCGCTACCGCGACCACATTCCCGGCAGATGACAAAACATCCATGGTCCTGGCCGGATTGGCCAAATCAAATTCAGGTTCAATATCCCACAAAAGATAGGCATTCAGTGCTGTGGACAACATTTCACGTGCATTGAGACCAGTATCAACATCCTTGCCACCCGCACCGTGGCCAGGCAAAGCGCCTGCCAGCACTGCACCGGTCGTATTGCCACCATGCGTGACCATGTTCAGATCGGCGCCGGTTGCTGATGCAATCCACGCAGATAACTGGCGCAACCAGGAGGCGTTCTCATGCGCCATGGCGGCCTGCCCCAGGATCAGCATTTTAGTGCCATCACCGTTCAGCATTTTGGCCATTTCAATATGAGATTCACCTGCTTCGATACCGTTTAGTGCCGCTTGCAGTGGCACGGGTATGTCTTGACCGGTGACGCTGGCCACAGCACTTGCCAATGCAAGCAGTTCAGTCACCATACGTTGTGGCGGCGCAATGATCTTGTTGGCAAGACTGAAATGGAAATTCCAGTCCACGGGGTTCAATGCAGCCACCTGTGCACCATTGCGCCAGGCCTTACGCACACGTTGGCCCAGTATCGGGGCTT
>Ga0316201_10001381_pt1 | contig 16225 bp, 17 predicted proteins | sample CS6wburrow_MG_FD_204516 | JGI IMG/M metagenome (GOLD analysis project Ga0316201, IMG submission 204516) | Coastal sediment microbial communities from Delaware Bay, Delaware, United States - CS-6 worm burrow | ecosystem: Environmental > Aquatic > Marine > Coastal > Sediment | place: USA... | reverse complement strand
GCTCAAGCGGGACGGCAAAAAGACTTTCGCCTTTTTCCGCCCCTTAGCTTAATCGTTGGGCGCCTTGCATTACCCGATTACTAAAATTAAAGGAGTTGATGCTGTGACTACACTGGATACAGTGATTGTAGGCGCTGGTCAGGCTGGCCTTGGGGTTAGTTATTATCTCAAGCAGGATCGCCGCCAGCACGTCGTCTTTGAGCGCGGGCGAGTTGGCGAATCTTGGTTAGCCCAGCGCTGGGATTCATTCAAGCTCAATTCACCGAATTTCATGAATGGTCTACCCGGACTTAGCTACGACGGTTCAGAGCCAGATGGTTTTTGGGGGCCGGATGAACTGGTCTGCTATTTTCAACGTTACGTTGAGAACTTTCAATTGCCGGTTCGATCTAGCACCTCTGTTGTCTCGGTAGAGCGAGCCAGGGATGAAGACGGCTTCATCGTTAATACAAGCATTGATGGGCGGATGGAAGAATCTGTAATGAGCCGTTCCGTTGTCATCGCTTCCGGTTCCCAACAAACGCCGAAAATTCCCTTAATTGGTTCCCGGATACCCGACAACATTACACAGTTGCATACAGCCGATTACCGTAACGCGTCGGCATTACCGCCTGGCGCGATCGTGATAGTTGGGAGTGGACAATCAGGATGCCAGATTGCCGAAGATTTGCAGGCGGCTGGTCGGACTGTGTACCTGTGTACGAGCAAAGTTGGTCGTGCCCCTCGCCGCTATCGTGGTAGAGACATATTAGATTGGTGGATCCATACGAAGTTCATCGATGTGACCTTCGAAAGTTTAGAGGATAAATCGATCAGCCGTGCAGCTCAGCCGCAGTTCTCGGGGCTTGGGCGCTATGGGCACACAATTAGCCTGCAGCAATTAGCACGTCAGGGCGTTGTGATTCTAGGCCGCATGCTGGACGTAGAGGCAGACGTGCTTGTCCTGAGTGATGAAGCAGCTGCCCATGTACATTTTGCGGATGAATCCTCCCAAATGTGGAAGAACCGGATTGATGCTTACCTAGAGCAGGAGGGAATCACATCGCTGCCGCTCGAGGACGATCCGGCGGATGCGCCCGATCCCCAAGCCGAGTGTGTTTCGCCATTGCGACGCCTGAATCTTCGCGAGGCAAAGGTCAGTACAATTATTTGGGCCACAGGGTTCACGGCAGACTTTAGCTGGATACACTTGCCAGTCCTTGACGCAGAGCGTAAGCCGATTCATCAACGGGGAATTTCGCCGGTGCGTGGTTTATACTTCATCGGATTTCCTTGGCTCAATAGTCGCAAATCGGGCATCATTTATGGAATCGAGGAAGACGCCCATTACATCGCCGGTGCAATTTCAGAACAATTGGCTTAGGCACATGCCACAAAGCGCCCAACAATGGCATGCAGGCGACGGCGCTTCCGCTTCGCTTCAGCGCCTCGCCTGATGCCCCCCGTTAGCCTTCGCCGAGGTCGTTTTGATGATGCACAAGTCGGCATGTAATAGCCGTTCGAGGCCCGAGTGTTTTCTTCCTTAATTCCAAGCATAATCGCCTTTGGCGTCGCTGCCTTGGTGATCGTCATCGCGGGCAGCCAGCTCGCCCGGTGGGCTGATACGTTGGCCGACCGAACGGGCTTAGGCGAAGCGCTCTTCGGGGTCTTGCTCCTGGCTGGGGTTACCTCGCTGCCTGACTTCGCCGCGACCCTGAGCGCGGCGGTTGACGCCCGACCCGACTTGGCCATGAGCAACGTCATGGGCAGCATGGCCGTGAATCTTGCGTTTCTTGGCGTGGCTGACATTGTCTACCGCAAAGCCAACCTGGAGCACGCGGCCGCGTCCCCTGTCAACCTGATGCTGGCGGGATTGCTGATTGTGTTGCTGACTTTGCCGCTGCTCGCAACCTTTACACCGACGGTCACCCGGTGGGGCGTGCACCCGATCACGCCGGTGATTGTTGCCGCCTATCTGTTCGGACTGCACCTGGTTCACCGCACGGAAGCAAGGCCCATGTGGTTCCCTCGACTGACCCACCAGACAGTTTCAGACGAGCCTGAAAAGTATCATCGTGGCCGTTCGGCGACTGTGTGGCTTGGTTTCATCGGTATGGCTGTCGTGACCGGTGTGGCCGGCTGGATCTTGATGGAGGCAGCAAAGGGCATCGCCGACCAGGCTGGGCTGTCCGAAACTCTGGTCGGTGGCCTGTTGACCGCTTTTGCTACTTCTACTCCCGAGTTGGTGACCACCATCGCAGCGATACGAATTGGAGCGCTGACCCTGGCAGTAAGCAACATCTTCGGCACCAACTGCTTCAACATGCTCGTTGTCGCCGCGGCTGACGCGGGCTATGCTAACGGCTCCATCTACCATGACATGGCACCGGTTCAGATGACGTGGGGCTTGGTGAGCATCCTGATGACCGCCATCCTGCTGCTGGGATTGGTGCGAAGAGAGACCTATGGAATCGGCCGAATCGGATTCGAAAGTGCCCTGATACTGGGCGTTTACATCATCGCGCTTAGCGTCATTGTGGTGAGCACCTGAAGTGCCCCGCTGAAATGCTGGAAGAAGGACGGCTACGAAAGCTGCACAGCAAAGGCTAACAAATCACTCAAGCCGATTTACCTCACTACGTTCGGCAAGCGGCCTAGCTCAACCATTAGGTGTCTATGAATACCGGGGTGCTTCACTCCGACCCCTTTGATACTTTAATATTCGAAGAGGTCATTAACACACACAGAGGAAACTATTTAATCAAGGTCGACAACCAAAGACGAAAGCGAAGTCCTGCTTCCGTTGTATAGCCTGCTTCAACATACTCTATCTCACCACTCGGGGATAGTATGAAACTGGTGGGCACACCCTTCAAACCGAAAGACTCTGCAAGCTGCCCACTATCATCTAACATGACTGGAAACGTTAACTCGTTATCTCGCATATACTTTTTTACTTCTGCTTCGCCTTCAGACCACGAAGCGACACTGACTACTGGATAATCTCGAGCAATTGATTCCACACTCCCTTTCTGAAGATCACAAAGAGGGCACCATGTTGCCCAAAAATGAAACAACACAGGTTTTCCTGATAATTCTGAAATTATAAATTGAGAACCATCCATCAATTCAACATTGAATTCGGAAAGATTACCCGTTGGTGCATTGCGCGTTTTCCACCAACTTACCCCTTGTGAAATCACAAAAAATATCAGGAGGTAAGACAACCCAATCAATAAATATTTATTAGCTTTAGCGCGGATCAGCATGATTTTTTTAAACGAGATTATTCAGGTAAATTTAACGTTCTGCGGACTCTCCTATTCTCTTTCAGTAGAACTCGCCATGTTGTCGACAACGAGTGGATAACGACCTAATAGATGCACGCCCCACGCGGTCGAGATAACCACCAGCGCTCCTACTGCTTGATGTAGTACCGCAAAATATATGTTGACGCCAGTCATAACAGTCGCGATACCAAGTAATACCTGAGAACCATAAGCACTATGAATTGCTATCGACGCTTTTCGGGACTGTCCGCGTACACGCAAGGCTAATGCGATCAGAAAACCAACCGTAACCCATGCCCACCAACGGTGGATAAAGTGGATCACATATGGGTCATTATTGAGCATTGTCCAGATACCGCCAGACCAGTCTATTCCACGCGGCAAGAAAGAACCATGCATCAACGGCCAGGTGTTGGAAACATGGCCTGCATTCAGTCCTGCTGTATAAGCACCAAATAACAATTGCAAAAACAATATACTTAACACCATCAAACCAAAGGCTGTGAGTTTTGAGGGCATGTTTTGACCTTGAGCGAATCGCCTAAGATCCAATGCTGTCCAGACCAGTCCACCCAGGATAAGAAACGCTGTTAACAAATGGGTCGCCAGTCGAAAATGGCTAACATCTGTGCGCTCGCTTAAACCGGAACTAACCATCCACCAACCAATCGCTCCCTGCATTCCGCCCAATACCAGCAGACCAGACAATCGCACACCATAACCACCAGGTATAGCCCGTTTGAATGCGAACCATGCAAGTGGCAGAGCAAAAGCAAGGCCAATCAGTCGCCCCAAAAGACGGTGCACCCATTCCCAAAAATAGATCTGCTTGAAATCTTCCAGGGCCATACCCGCCGGGCCGTTTATTTCCAGGTATTCGGGGATTTGTTTATATTTTTCGAACTCTGATACCCATGCTTCTTCACTCATTGGTGGTATCGCACCGGTGATGGGTTTCCACTCAGTAATTGAAAGTCCGGATTCTGTCAACCGCGTGATGCCACCAACAATAACCATGATAAATACCAGGAACGCGACAGCATTAAGCCAGTTAGAAATGGCAATCGGTTGCTTTATGTGAATAACATCACCATCTATGCTGGAGTTCATTTTAGGAAAGGCATTGTTACAAAGTGCGCAGTATAACAATATAAACAGTAGTCAGAAATATCGATAGAACAATTTGAACCGAAGGATAAAAATCAACAATCTTGTTATTCTTTGATGGCTCTATATACACTAACATCCTGATTTTATCGACATATTTACACAAGGTTTGATTGGTGCAGTCGTTGCACAAGCTGGTGCGAGACCTAATGAGGTGCGTTTGGCCTCATTAATTGGTTTCTGTGCACCACTGCTTGCGGACGCCGACGCACTGATTCGTTCAACCGAAGATCCTCTCCTTTTTCTGGAGTATCACCGTCACTTTTCTCATGCTCTATTATTTATTCCTTTTGGTGCCCTACTTGCGTCATTGTTGCTCTGGCCGTTACTGAGAAACCGGCTGGCATTCAAGAGGATTTATCTTTACGCCTTTCTCGGCTACGCCACGGCCGGTTTTCTGGATGCCTGCACCAGTTACGGCACCCACTTGCTATGGCCATTCACCGATGAGCGAATTGCATGGAGCATCATCTCCATCTTCGACCCAGTATTCTCCTTGACACTGATCGTGGCAATTGTCTTTGGTGTCGTTAAATATCAACCGCTAGCAGCACGAATCGGTATGGTGTTCGCGGCCGCCTATCTTTCACTCGGCGCAATTCAGCATGAACGCGCTGAAGCTCTTGCCCATCTACAGGCTCAACAACGAAGTCACATCACCGAGCGCTTGATTGTCAAACCCACTTTGGGCAACTTGCTGTTATGGCGTTCGGTTTATGAGGCGGGTGGCATGTATTACGTCGACGCAGTACGTATAGGCCTTCCCGGTAACGGCAAGATTTTTGCAGGGAATAAGGTGCAGGCCTTTGATATCAAACGTGATCTACCTCAATTGACGGATCAGATGATGATCTATCGTGACATCGAGCGCTTTGAGTTTTTCTCTGATGGCTTTCTGGCCTGGCACCCCGAGCGCCCTGATGTGCTGGGAGATGTGCGCTACGCGATGCTGCCGACCAGCATCCGCCCGCTTTGGGGAATAGAGTTAGGCCTTGACGCAACTAATGATCACGTCAAATTTAATACCTATCGCACGATGCCTGATACCGATCGTAAAGCCTTCCTGGCCATGTTATTTAACTAAAGGCACTCACCGATATTTGAAAAAATTAAAGATGGCAATGACCTTTTAACTCCTCAAACTAAAAAGTTACATCCCCATTTAATCACATTAATATAATTTAACAGGGTCTTTTTAAATCACGCTTGCTTGTTCTGCTCGAAACATCACCAAGTGCTCAATATCAAGTCGAATACCGATGGCTTCGCCAATAGCATGATTGTGGTGACTGGGTGCAAAGCATAACAGGCGTGTGCCAGTGGTCAGTGCCAGAGTGTAGAGAAAGTCTGCGCCTCTGAAGACTTTTTCAACAACCTTTGCTTGTAATTTACTGTTGTCATCGTGCTGGATATCGTCGGGCCTGACCAGGAGTTCTACCCGACACCCGGGTATACAGCCGTCAGGTACACGGCCATCAATGATGCCGAGTTCCGTTTCAACCGCTTGATCGTTTAATACGATGCCATCAAGAATTTCCCCCTGCCCGATAAAGTCAGCAACAAAACGATTGGCCGGTTGGTGATACAGGTTATAACCCGTATCCCATTGTTTGAATTCGCCTGAGTTCATCACGCCAATCTCGTCGGCCATGGCAAACGCTTCATACTGATCATGCGTGACCAGGAGCCCGGCGATTTCTTCTTGCTTGAGAATTTCACGCACTTCGCGTGCCATCTGTTCACGCATTTCAACATCGAGACTGGAAAACGGTTCATCGAGTAGCAGTAACTCGGGCCGAGGTGCGATGGCGCGCGCCACTGCAATACGCTGCTGTTGCCCACCTGAAAGTTGATGCGGATAGCTACGCGCATAGTTAGAAAGATTAACCAGCTCAAGCAGTTCGTTGACACGAGCACGACGTTCGCGTTCGGATAGATGGCTCAATCCGAAGCCTATGTTTTCTTCTACACGAAGATGGGGAAACAGGGCAAAATCCTGGAACACCATTCCAACTTTACGTTGTTCAGGTGGCAGCGCCCAACCCGCGTGACTGACTACTTGGCCACGTAGACTTATCTTGCCATCCTGCGGTGTTTCAAACCCGGCAATCGCACGTAACAAAGTGGTTTTACCGCAACCGCTCGGACCCAGTAAGCAGCCGATGGTGCCAGCCGCAATCGAGAAAGAAACGTGCCTGACCACCGGTTCGGCGTCGTAGGCGAGTACACAGTTTTCAACTTCCAGTAGTTTATGCATGACCCGGCCTTGATCTTGAAATACTTCGGCTTAATAATACGACAGGAATAATACCTGCCAGCACGATGGTGAGTGAAGCGCTAGCAGCATCGGCTAGGCGTTCGTCCGATGCCAGTTCGAATGCGCGCACAGCGAGAGTATTGAAATTGAACGGACGAAGTATCATCGTTGCGGGCAGTTCTTTGAGGACATCAACAAAAACCAGCAGCAGTGCTGTCAGTAAACTACCACGCATCAACGGCATATGTATCTTTCGTAGTACACCCATTGGCTGGTAACCCAGCGAGCGTGCGACTTCATCCATACCGGGTTTAATCTTACCCAGGCCGGCCTCCACTGTTTGTAAAGAAACCGCGAGAAAACGTGCCGTATAGGCAAACAACACAGCGACTACTGTTCCGCTCAGTATTAGTCCACTGGAAAAACCATAACTGTCGCGCAACCAGTCGTCGATCGTGTTATCAAGCCAGGCGAATGGAATCAACACACCGACAGCGATCACCGTGCCTGGCACGGCATAACCCATACCGGCCAGACGAACTGCACTGGAGGTTGCCCAGTTACCATTTAGGCGTTTGCCGTAAGCGAGGAACAGGCCAAGTATTAGAGCAATTAGTGCAGCGCTGGAAGCCAGTAACAAACTATTCCATGTGAGTTCGATAAAGCTGTTATCAATTGTATCGGGGGCTGTTTGTATTGCCCATGCCAGCAGCTGCAGCGCAGGCAGAGCAAAACCTAAACCCAGCGGAACAATGCAGATAGCCAATCCCACCCACATACGCCAGCCTTGCAGCAGGTGCCTTGGAAGTGTGCGGTAGCGACTGCTGGTGTGATCATAGCGAGCCTGACGTCTTGACCAGTGCTCGATCAGAATCACGATAAAAACAAAACTCATCAGCACAGCTGATAACTGCGCTGCTGCTGCGCTGTCACCGAGTCCAAACCAGGTACGGAAGATGCCGGTAGTAAATGTACTGACGCCAAAATATTGCACCGTTCCGTAGTCAGCCAGTGTTTCCATCATCGCTAGCGATACACCGGTGATAACCGCGGGGCGCGCCAGTGGTAGTGCAACACGAAGAAAAGTGCGCATCGGACTCGCACCCAGAGTGCGGCTAACTTCGAGTACACACACCGATTGTTCAAGAAAAGCTGCCCGCGTCAGCAGATAGACATAGGGATACAGCACCAGCGATAACATCAGGATTGCTCCCCAGATAGTACGAATCTCGGGGAACCAGTAATCACCGTAACCCCAGCCCATCAGTTCTCGTAATGTGGTTTGCACTGGGCCGGCAAAATCCAGCATGCCGGTGTAGGTATAGGCAATAATATAAGCCGGCACCGCCATGGGCAGCAACAGCGCCCATTCGAAAAAACGCCGACCAGGAAAATCGCAGGTCGTACAGACCCAGGCGGTCGAAACACCGAGTGTGAAAGTACCGATACCAACGCCGATCATCAGGATTAGCGAATTGATGACATAGTCCTGCAGTACCGTTTCAGCAAGGTGCTGCCAGACATCACCGGCTGGCTGGAACACGAAGCTGAAGACCACCAGAACCGGCAGTGCTACGATCAGCGCAACCATTAATACGCCGCTCGTCCAACTGGCAGGTAACCAGCGTCCCGCTATGCTGTAATTCTGGCTGGTGTGTATGGAACTGTTCATGAATAAACTATCGGATTGTCGTCGGTTGGAAGTGTTTCGCCTGTTACCGGCGAATGATCAAAGCTTGCGTTACTTCCAGCCGACGCGGTCCATAATACGAATGGCTTCTGCATTGTGTTGCCCCAGCAGCCATAGGTTTAAATTATCTGCCTTGAAAGTTCCCCAGTCACTGAGAGTGTCACTAATCTTAATGGAATCACGAATCGGGTATTCATGGTTGGTTTCACCATACCAAACCTGAGAATTATCACTTACAAGAAAACGCATCAATTGCACAGCGTTATCACGATTTTTCGCAGCTTTGGTCAACGCAATACCGCTGACATTTACATGGGCTCCACGATCAGCTTGATTGGGCCAGAAAATGGAAATTCGTTTTGCAGCTTCACGCTGCGCCTCATCTTTGCTGTTAAGCATCATGCCAAGATAATAGGTATTAGCAACAGCGATATCGCATTGTCCGCTTGCTGCGGCCTTGATCTGGTCACGATCACCTCCGCGTGGTGGGCGCGCAAGATTTCTGACGAATTTTTTCGCCCAGGCTTCGGTTTGTTCTACACCGCGACTGGCAATCATCGAGGCCACCAACGACTGGTTATAAATGTTACTTGAAGAACGGATACAGATGCGGCCACGCCATTTGTCATCGGCGAGTGCCTCATAAGAAGATAGCTCTGCGGGGGTTACTCGTTCAGTCACATACATGATAGGCCGAACACGCACTGAAAGACCAAACCAGTAATTATCAGGGTCACGGTAGCTGGATGGCACCTGCGTGGCAAGTTTGTCTGCATTCACTGGTGCCAGTACGCCTGCCTGTTTCGCACGGTGCAGTCGCCCGGCGTCGGTGGTCAATAGCAGGTCGGCCGGGCTGTTTTGGCCTTCGGTTTCCAGTCGTTTAAGCAGGGCATCGGCCTTACCGGTTACCAGGTTGACCTTGATCCCGGTTTGTCCGGTGAATTGATCGAGCAAGGGCTTGATCAATGCTTCTTTGCGGGCGGAATAGAGATTAACTTCCTCGGTTGCAGAAGCAGGCATGGCGAACAATAGCGATAGCCCAAGTAGTGATGCCAACGTTCGACGCGGACAAAAAGTGATATGCAACATGATATTTCCTGTTAATGTTAATGCGAACTATTATCATTAAGATTCAGGCTTGTGTCAATGGTCAATCAAATACATTGGGACTGGACGATTAATATTTGGGGACAGAGTAAAAACTATTATTTAATTTTTACTCTGTCCCTGATAACTTCTTTTTTATCTACATTTATATAACCATGTTGCTTACCGAGAAATGGCTATTACTTAAACAACATAACAAATCGCTCGTGTGTTAATTTTGCTACGCTACGCTTCGCAAAACCCCCACAGCTCAACCGTTAGGTACCTAAAGGATTCATAATGAACGACAGCTGGGATGACTACGCAGAAGAATGGGATACAAACATTGATGCCATCTCTTATTCAGAGAAGGCATACGAAACTTTAGTTCGTGACGTAAATATTGAAGGTCAGAATATATTAGATTTCGGTTGCGGTACTGGATTACTAACTGAAAGAATGTCGTCATCCGCTAACAGGATTGTGGCTTTAGACTTATCAAAAAAAATGATTGCCATTTTAAATTCCAAGAATCTTCCTAATGTCGTATCTATTTCAGAACCCCTAACTTCAAAGCTCGTAAGGGATAACTCAGCGTTTGTTAATAAATTTAATATAATAGTGGCTTCATCTGTTTTTAGCTTCGTCCCAGATTACGAATCAACACTAAAGCTACTTAAGTCACTCTTAGTTAGCGGTGGCTTACTAATTCAGTGGGATTGGTTATCCCCTGACAATAATCCCGAGTTTGGGCTGAGTGAAGTAAAAATTGATAAAGCATTTAGAGATGCTGGGTTCAAAAAACTATCAATAGCAAAACCATTTTCTCTTTCTGGCTCAAAGGGTAATATGCTCGTCGTGATGGGTGTGGCGGTAAATGCCTAACAAATCGTTCAAGCGCGACCTCCGCTTCGCTGCGGCCACTTAACTCAAACGTTAGGGTGTCAAAGTAGAATAATGCCGAGAACTGATATTAAATGCTTTCAAGAAATACCAAATGTAGGCAAAGCTATTGAAAAAGATTTTTATATTATTGGCATAAATTCTCCTAAGCAGTTAATAGGTAAAGATCCTTATAAAATGTATAACGAACTTTGTAATACAACTAATCAAAAACATGATCCTTGTGTTATTGATGTTTTTATTTCAGCTGTAAGGTATATGGAAGGTGGCCCAGCCAAAAAATGGTGGGAGTTTACTGAAGAACGTAAAAACAAATTGGGTGCTAATTAATACACCCTAACAAGGTACTCCAGTTGACCACTAAAAGCGGCGCTCCTGTCGTCGCTCTGCTTTTGGCGACAACTGAGCTTAATCGTTATTTGTAATATAAAATAAGAAATCAAATATGGACTGGAAAATATTCATTACAATATTTGTAGCAGTTTTTATTGCAGAGCTTGGAGACAAAACCCAACTTGCTACAATGCTGTTTGCAACAGACAAAGAGGTAAGTAGATACACTGTTTTTTTTGCAGCGTCTGCTGCCCTAATCGTTGCATCAGCAATTGGTGTATTAGCTGGAAGTTTGCTCGCTGAATATATTAATGTGAAGTATTTACATTATATCGCCGGTATTGGTTTTATCCTTATAGGTGCCTTTACTTTATATCATGCGTAAAACACATAACAAATCGTTTGTTCGGAGCTGGGCAAAAAATGCTCCGCCCGCACAACTCAAACGTTAGGCACACACTCAAATCCATTTTATTTTGGGGAATGACATGTCAGCGAAGACGGTTACTGAAGAGGCAGTTCAAACAGTATACCCTCGCCAGTGGGTCAGATTAGTTGTGGTGTATCTCCTTATCCCGCTGATTTTATTGATATGCGGTGGGGACCTCGGTTGGGCGCAAGCGTGGATCTATTCCCTGTTGATCTTAGCCGCTGGTATTGGGGGACGTATATGGGCGGAACAGCGACACCCCGGATTGACGGCCGAACGACAAAATATTCAAAATATCCAAAACGCAAAAGCCTGGGATAAAGTGCTTGCTCCACTGATGGCGGTGAGTATCAGTTACCCTATGGTTATTGTGGCAGGGCTGGACCATCGCTATAACTGGTCCCCCGAATTTCCGCTATGGTTAAGTGTAATTGGATTCATATTCATCGCGTTCGGTTACACTTTCGCTGCATGGGCAGTGGTAGAGAACCGTTTTTTCTCCAGCGTGGTACGTATTCAGACGGAACGAGGGCATGTGGTGTGTGATACCGGCCCGTACCGGTTTGTTCGGCATCCAGGCTATGCCGGAAATATTCTTCCACTATTCGGTATTGTTCTTGCGCTGGGCTCGGCATGGACACTGATACCTGCGGCGATGGCAACAATCATTGCGGTAATTAGAACAGTACTTGAAGACCAGACTTTACAGGAAGAATTACTCGGCTATCGAGACTATGCACAACGTGTGCGTTATCGGTTGATTCCTGGGATATACTGAGAGACCTGAATGGTGGGTGTCCCAGATCAGTTAGGAGCTGCTTATGTGTTTCATATATTTACATCAGGAGCACATCAATCTCCTGACTATTCGCTCCAGCCGACGTCGTCGCTAACGCGCCGCATCGGCTGAGCTTAAACGTTAGGCGGTTTTCATGAGCACGCGCGATCTTTGGTCTCGTATGATTGTCATCGTTGGCTATATAGGCATGCTCATAGGTGCAATTGATCCAATGGAGGGGTCGCTCCTGATCCTTCCCGGTAGCGGGCTCGTTGTGCTTGGTATTTTCATCGGCCATGCTGGGCATAATCAAATCAGCTACAGGTCATGGGTTTTTGCCCTGATTGCCGTTGGAGTCAGCGCGTTATGGGGCCTGAGTGCTGTCGGGGGCTTTGGCGGCGACAGCGAACTTTCTGGCTGGTGGGGCGTGCTGATATTGCCCTATCTGATTGGATGGTCAATGGGAATCTGGGGGCCAGGATCGCCACGCTGGGTGTTGTTAATCGGAAGCATTGTAAGTCTGTGGTACCTGGCGATACTCGCGATGGCGCTGCAAGACCCTGGTGCGCACGGTTGGGCGTCGAGTCTGGCAGCGATTGTTCTTGGCGTCACTGGTGCGCTCACCATCGGCGGTTGCATATATCGCCTGAAAAATCCAGATTTACAACCATGAGTGCAGAGCGAGCTATCTCGAAACACCGCCTGACAAGCGCATGCAGTCGGTCGCGGCTTCGCCGCGCCGATGATGCGATGCGTTAGATTTTAAAAGATAAAAAATGACATACTTATTTTTAGCCATAGCAATAATTGCTGAAGTAGCCGCAACTAGCGCTTTAAAAGCATCAGAAGAATTTACCAGACTTGTTCCAAGCATAATAGTGATCGTTGGTTATGGTATCGCATTCTATTTTTTGACTCTTGTTCTAAGAGTAATACCGATTGGTATAACTTATGCGGTTTGGTCTGGGGTTGGTATTGTTTTGGTGGCTGTTGCTGGATTTTTCTTATACAAACAAACCCCGGATATTCCGGCAATTATCGGTATGGTTTTAATTATTTCAGGCGTGGTAGTAATACATGTATTTTCGAAGACCATTTACCATTAAATCTAACAAATCACTCAACATGACCGGCGCAGAATACGCGCCACCAAGTTAACTCAAACGCCAGGCATTCAGATGAACAACATAGACATATTTAACGGTTTCGCAGCAGCTTTTGAGGAAGCTGTAGAGGATGATAACTGGAGGAGACTTGAAAAGTATCTCGCAGATGACGCGACGTATTTTAATGTTGGTGGTCCAGATCCTAAAAGTGAAGGTCGAGATGCTGTTGTAGCTTTTTTAAAGACTGATGTTGCAAATACAGACAGGCGTTTCGATAAGCGCGCACTTACTGCGTTATCTTCACCAGTGACAGAGGGAGACAGTCTTTCGCGCCAGTGGCGAACCATCTATTCGCTTTCTGAAACCCCAGATCTGGTTGTAGAAGGAGAAGCGAGATATCTATTCGAGAATGGTCTCATAAAAGAAATAGAAGAGGAAGTGACAAATGATTCAATGCAGAAACTTGGAGAATGGATGAAAAAGTATGGAGACAGGCTGCATACCTAACTCTAACGTTATAAACGTAAAAAGATAGAAAGAATATCAGCAGAGCATACTCATTATGGCCGAAAAATTTATTGAAATATTGTTAATGGAAGGTATAGCGGTTTTGATGTTTATCTTCGCGTATTTGATTGGAGCCAAAGGTAAATTAGAATTAATTGCGGGCTATAACGAGAAAACGGCATTAAATGTAAAAGACAAAAATGGACTCAAGCGATTAATAACACGTTTATGTATATTGTTAGGGGTTGGTTCTGCGATTATGCCAATACTTACTCATTTCTCATCTAGTTACCCTCCTGGGATGGCATATGTTACAGGTGGTTATGGCGGTTTTATTTTGGTTATTGTTGGGATGGTGATACTTCAGTCAAAAGACTATACGTCCCAGGCGTATGAAAATATTCACGGCTAACAATGCGCTTAAGCGGGACTCGAAAAAAAACGCCGAGCCACTTAGCCAGGGCGTTATAATCTCAAGGAATAAGAACAATGAATAGACAAATTCAGATTGTTCTAACAAGTTTAATACTTTTAACAGGTTGTGCAGGAACTATGTCTAAATTGGGAACTGAGAATGGCCAACTGAAGGAATGCCCAACAACACCAAATTGTGTTAACAGTCAGGCAAAAGATAAACAACACTTTATCGAACCCATAGTTATTACAGGCCCTCCATTAGAGGCAAAAAAACATATTTTGAATATCCTCAAGGAACTTAAGCAATCAAAGATCAAAGTAGTAGAGGATGATTACATAAGAGCTGAGTTTACTTCTAGAGTGTTCCGTTTTGTTGATGATGTAGAATTTTATTTTCCAGACACAAAATCAGAGGAAGGGATCATACATGTTCGATCAGCTTCAAGAGTCGGTCATTCAGATTTTGGTGTGAACCGAAAACGGATTGAACAGATTCGAAGTAAATTTAAAGCAATTAACAATGAATAAAATATTTAACTCAATTCATTCCAGTGAACATGCAAATGGCGAGCGCCACTTGAAGCTGATTTTTGTTGTCGTATATATTCGAAACTGCTAATTGGAAGAAAACAATCATATGAAACGGAACATAACACATGGCACGGCGGCTCAACCGACGTGAACAAACGACGCGGCTGAGTTTTAATGCTATATGCTTAAAAGAACAGATGAAGCATCTGAATCAAATTCGATTAATGTAGAAAGAGTTGATAGAAATAACGTTACCTGTATGCTTCTTACCAGGCTGGTGAGTTAAACGGTAACACCCCCGCCGAATCGCGAGTGGATCGGGTCAAGATAATCAAACAAGCTGCGATGAACCTGACATGATAAAAGTGTACTCCAAACGATTGCTGCAGCCGTATGTCGGCGTCGTCCAGGTCGCCGAAATGGGCTGGGCGCGGGCTCTGAGCCTGGACGGCAAGAACTGGGCAATACGCTATGCGCAGGACGAAAGCCGGAAATCGCTTAATGAACCCTTCAGCCACGATCCGAGAGTGAATCCTGCCTTTATAGTGACTATCGAAGGTGATCAGCACAAGACCCGCGTCATCCGATCCTCGCTGGAACCTGAACGGGTTCGCTCAGACAGCCAGCGGCTTTTCGATGCAATCAGCATCACCCGTGTGCCTTTCGAGGCGGCGGATCGTTACGAATATTGGCTGCTGGATGGCAGCGACGAAAGCCCCCTCGCATTGCTGCATTCCTGCGTCTATGAGGAAGATATGAGGCGGCCTGTGCCACCACCTGAGTGGCTTCCCATTCCGGCGGCGCAACTCGCGGTGCCGGATCCGGATTCAGAGGCGCAGGCTGCCTACCAGCCGCCGGTCAACTACCGCCTGCAGCAGTTAGTCGAAAACCGTGCCGGCAGCAAGCCGCGGGCTGCCTGGTTCGAACGCCTGGAGCAGACGGCGGACGACTTTCCCCCCTGTCTGATCAGAGATGAGTGGGAGGATCCGGAATGCCAGCGGCTTTGCGATCTCTATCTACAGCGGCTCGCGCCACGACTGTTGATGATGGATGGCCTGCCCCTTACGGTCAGGCAACGCCTGGAGCAGTCCGCATGCGATTATGTTTTCGATATAGAAAAGTTTTTTCCCCTGTATCCCGAAGTGGTCGACAACAGCCGGTTAAACACCGCCCGAGTCGAGGCCCGCCTGCGGCGCGCCAACGAAGCGTGACCTGACTTTTTTTCAGGGTGGTCAAGGCGCGGGATGTTCTCCAGTAAATATTGGGGTGCAAAGCATAATTATTTCTAACCTGAGAGGATTTTCTGCACTGACCGCAATTTCTCGTACACCTTCAAGTCATGGCGTAACTATAAAAAGACTCAAAAAGGCAAAGCCCAGTCAATTAATTGTCGCTGCATTTCTAGTGTCCGGTGCATCTCCAGACACAATGGGTAATTTTTCATTTAGTGTTAACTACCATGTACCAGACCCAAACGACAAAGCAATCTTTGGTGAGCGTGATTACGCTAACGGCAGTGGTACGTCGCCCAAACCACCAGCATTTATAATGGGTGACCCAGCACTAGATTAAATCCTGGAGGATACTGATCCAGAGGGTGTTTATACTATTGTGACGCAGGTAAAAGACTTAATGGTCGGCAAGAAAGCGCATAACTCATATACAATCAGGTTCATTAAAGATGGGTTATAACTAGTCGTTCGTGTGGGACAATCCACTTCGCTGCGCCGCCCCACAACTCAAACGTTAAA
>Ga0316201_10001380_pt1:0-12500 | contig 16225 bp, 19 predicted proteins | sample CS6wburrow_MG_FD_204516 | JGI IMG/M metagenome (GOLD analysis project Ga0316201, IMG submission 204516) | Coastal sediment microbial communities from Delaware Bay, Delaware, United States - CS-6 worm burrow | ecosystem: Environmental > Aquatic > Marine > Coastal > Sediment | place: USA... | reverse complement strand
TTTAAAATTAGAAGGAAGTGTTGGCTAATGACTTTAAATTCTCCTCTTTTAGAAATCAAAAACTTACAAGTTTCGATTGATGACAATGAAATTTTAAAAAAACTAAACTTAAGAATTAATAAAGGTGAAATTCATGCTATTATGGGGCCTAATGGCTCAGGTAAAAGTACATTTTCAAAAGTTTTAGCAGGACATCCAGCTTATTCAGTCTTAAATGGAGATATTTTATTCAAAGGATCAAGTATTTTAGATTTGGATCCAGAAGAACGTTCACATTTAGGTATTTTTTTAGCTTTTCAATATCCAATTGAGATCCCAGGAGTTAGTAATGAAGATTTTTTACGACTTGCCTATAATTCCAAACAAAAATTTTATAATAAACCTGAATTAGATCCCATTGAATTTTTAACAATCATTAATGAGAAATTAAACTTTGTAAATATGTCTCCTTTATTTTTAAGTCGAAATGTTAATGAAGGATTCTCAGGTGGAGAAAAAAAACGAAATGAAATTTTACAAATGATATTATTAGATTCTGAGTTATCAATCTTAGATGAAACAGATTCAGGATTAGATATTGATGCTTTAAAAATCATTTCAAATGGAATTAATAAATTTATGAATCCGGAAAAGTCAATTATTTTAATAACTCATTATCAAAGATTATTAGATTATATCAAACCAGATTATGTTCACGTGATGCAAGCTGGGAAAATTATTAAAACAGGTTCTGCAGAATTAGCAAAAGAATTAGAAAGTAAGGGTTATGAATGGTTAAAAGTATAAAAAAATAGAGCTTTTTTATAAAAACAAACCTAAAAAAACTAAAAACCACTTATAATTTTGATTGTTCCTGTATATTTTTAAATATTGGGTAATTTACTAAATTAGTTAAATTTTATGTACCCAGAAATTCTTTATTCAAATACGTTTACATTATTAGCGGAGGCAGAAGTTGGAAAACATTTTTACTGGAATATTGCTGGTTTTCTAGTACATGGTCAAGTTTTAGTGGTTATTTGGTTTGTATTACTAATCTTATTAGTATTTTCATTCCTAGGAACTGCAAATGCTGATCGAATTCCACATGGTTGGCAAAACTTTATGGAAGCAGCTGTTGATTTTGTAACTGACATTGCTAGAGACCAATTGGGCGAAAGTTTTTACAAAGAATGGATTCCATTTATTGGAACTTTATTCTTATTTATTTTCGGATGTAATTGGGCTGGTGCCGTTATACCATGGAAATTAATTGAATTACCAGAGGGCGAATTTGCAGCTCCAACTAATGACATTAATACTACGGTTGCATTAGCATTATTAACATCATTCGCTTATTTCTACGCAGGTTTAAGTAAAAAGGGTTTAGGATATTTTAAACGATATATTGAACCAATTCCACTTCTTCTACCAATTAATATTTTAGAAGATTTTACGAAACCTTTATCACTAAGTTTCCGGTTATTTGGAAACGTTTTAGCTGATGAATTAACAGTTTCGGTGCTAACTTCATTAGTTCCTTTAGTAATTCCATTACCAATTATGCTATTAGGGATTTTTGCTGGTTCAGTACAAGCACTAATTTTTTCAACATTAGCAGCTGCTTATATCGCAGAAGCTCTTGAATAAGTTTTTTATAAATTATTGCACTTAGATTTTTTAAAAATTATATATACATTTACGATTAAAAATTTATTATGGATTCTATCATTGCTGCTGCTTCTGTTGTCGCTGCTGGTTTATCAATTGGTTTAGCTGCAATTGGTCCTGGTATTGGTCAAGGTACTGCTGCTGGTCAAGCTGTTGAAGGTATTGCTCGTCAACCAGAAGTGGAAAACAAAATTCGTGGTACATTATTATTAAGTTTAGCTTTCATGGAAGCCTTAACTATTTATGGTCTAGTTGTAGCTTTAGCATTATTATTCGCTAACCCATTCAACAACTAATATTTAAAAAGTAGAAGCAATAATAAAAAATTATTGCTTCTCTACTTTTAACCTAATTAATAAGATTATTTTTTAAATAATGTTTTCTTTTTAACTATAAATGCTTAAAAAGTCGAACATTATTCTAACTTTCATAGTTAGAAAGAATGCATCAATCTTATTTTATTAAATAATTTTAATTCTATAGTATAGCATATAGATTTTGTATGATTAATCTTTCAATACTAATTTCAAGTTCAGAAGTTAGTGGGCCGGGTGGGCTATTCGATCTTGATGCAACATTACCATTGGTTTTAATTCAATTTGTTTTATTAACAGTTTTATTAAATGTAATTTTATATAATCCGTTATTAACAATCATTGAAGAGCGGAAAGAATATATCTTAACGAACCTGGGTAAAGCTTCAGAAATCTTATCCGAAGCCGACAAACTAACAACTCAGTATGAACAAGAATTAACGAGCGTCCGTAAAGAAGCACAATTAGAAATTACAAATTCACAAAAAATTCATAAAGAAATCTTAGAAACTGAATTAAATATTTCTCAAAAATATATTGATAATTTATTAGATACAATTCAAAAAGATCTTCTTTCTAAAAAGAATATCGCACTTAACAGTTTGGATGAAATTGTTCAATCTTTATGTGCTGATATTGAAACGAGATTATCAATATAAATTTTTTGTTAAACGTAATTTTCCTTTTTATAAGTGAACAGTTTATATAAAAACTCGAAAACATGGAAAATTTTGATCAAATTTTTACATTACTTGCCGAAGATGAAGGTATTGGTTTAAATACAGATATTCTCGAAACAGGCGTATTAAATATTTTAGCGTTAGTCGGGATTTTAATTTATACTGGTAAAGATTTCTTAGGATCTTTATTAGAAGAACGAAAAACAACGATTGTAAAAGGTGTTCAAGATGCAGAGGATCGTTTAAACGAGGCACAAAAGCGTTTAAGCGAAGCAGAAAAGCAATTAAACCAAGCAAATATTGTTATTAGTGAAATCAAAAATGAAACTGTAGCAACGAAGAAGTTATTGCTTAAATCAGATGCCTTTGAAGCGAAAAAAGATTTAAAAATTCGTTTTGAACGTGCATTAGCAACTTTTCGATCAAAAGAGCGCCAAATATTCTTAGAAATTAAACAACAAATTATATCACTTGTATTAAAACGAACTCTTATTCGTGCACAAGAAACATTTGGGCCAAAAGAACGTGCATCTGCATTAATTAATGATACTATTAATAAATTAGAAGGAGATTTATTATGAGTGCGAATACATTAACATCAAAAATTGCAGCTCCATATGCACGTGCTTTATTCGATTTTTCGGTTGAAAAAAATATAATGCATCAAATTACAGCAGATTTCCAAAATCTAGAAATCTTTTTAGATGAAGCTGGTGAATTAACGGATTACTTTAATAATCCATTAATTAGCAAAGATGCCAAACGTGAGATTTTAACAAAAACCTTAAAATCACAAGTAAATACTGAGACTTTTAAATTTTTAATGGTTTTAGTTGACCGGGATCGAATTAATTTATTAAAATCAGTTATTTCTAACTATTTAGAATTAGTTTATGAAACAGCTTCAATTAAAACAATCGAAGTTTTAACTGCATTTCCTTTTACAAATTCTCAAAAAGATACGTTAATTCAGAAGTTAAAAGAATTAACAAATGCACGAGAAATTCGATTAATAATTAACGTTGATTCTAGCTTAATTGGTGGGTTTTTAATTAAAACTGAGTCAAAAGTAATCGATTTTACGATTAAAAATCAATTACAACAGCTAGCAAAACATTTAGACACTGTTTTAGAAATCTAACGAGAAACAAATCTTTTATTAACTTTTTATTTTAAAAATAATACAATGATAAATATTCGTCCAGACGAAATTAGTAGTATTATCCGTGAACAGATTGAAAAATACGATCAAGATGTTAAAGTAGATAATATTGGTACTGTATTACAAGTTGGTGATGGTATTGCTCGAGTTTATGGTCTTGACCAAGCAATGAGTGGAGAACTTTTAGAGTTCGAAGACAAAACTATTGGGATTGCTTTAAACTTAGAAAATGATAATGTTGGTGTTGTACTAATGGGTACAGGCCGTCAAATTTTAGAAGGTAGTACAGTAAAAGCAACTGGTAAAATTGCTCAAATTCCTGTGGGTGATGCGTTTTTAGGACGTGTTGTTAGCCCATTAGGTGTAGCAATTGATGGTAAAGGTGAAATTGTAACATCAGAAAGTCGTTTAGTTGAATCAATGGCTCCTGGTATTATTAGTCGTAAATCTGTTTGTGAGCCATTACAAACTGGTATTACATCGATTGATGCTATGATTCCAATTGGCCGTGGTCAACGAGAATTAATTATTGGTGACCGTCAAACTGGTAAAACAGCGATTGCTGTCGATACCATTATTAATCAAAAAACAGAAGATGTAGTTTGCGTTTATGTTGGTATCGGTCAAAAAGCTTCGACGATAGCACAAGTTGTAAACGTTCTTGAAGAAAAAGATGCAATGGGCTACACAATTGTTGTTGCAGCTAGTGCAAATGATCCAGCTACATTACAATATATTGCGCCTTACTCAGGTGCTGCTTTAGCTGAATACTTTATGTATAAAGGTAAAGCAACGTTAATTATTTATGATGATTTAACGAAACAAGCGATGGCATATCGTCAAATGTCATTATTATTACGTCGTCCTCCAGGACGTGAAGCTTACCCAGGTGATGTATTCTACTTACACTCACGTTTATTAGAACGTGCAGCAAAATTGAGTGATGCATTAGGTGGTGGAAGTATGACGGCACTTCCAATTATTGAAACGCAAGCTAGTGATGTATCAGCTTATATTCCTACCAATGTAATTTCAATTACTGATGGACAAATCTTCTTATCAAATGATTTATTCAACTCAGGTATTCGACCAGCGATTAACGTAGGTATTTCAGTATCACGTGTAGGATCTGCTGCGCAAACGAAAGCAATGAAACAAGTTGCAGGTAAATTAAAATTAGAATTAGCCCAGTTTGCTGAGTTAGAAGCGTTTTCTCAATTCGCATCAGATTTAGATGAAGCAACACAAAAACAATTAGCACGTGGAACAAGATTACGTGAAGTTTTAAAACAACCTCAAAACTCTCCATTCTCTGTGGCACAACAAGTTGCTCTTATTTACACTGGAATTAATGGTTATTTAGATGACTTAGATCTTGGTGACGTAAAAGCTTACTGTGCTAGTTTAATTACATATTTAGCTACATCACAAAAACCGTATATTGAACTTGTTACATCAACAAATCAATTTACAGAAGAAGCTGAATCTTCATTAAAAGAAGCAATTGCTGAATCAAAAGAAGCATTTAAGAAAGCGAAAGCATAATTGAATGATAAATCTTTATTTTTATTCTCGTTATTCATAATGAGAATAAAAATACTCACTATTTTTTCATTAATTTTTAAGGATAAATAATGGTTTATTTAACATCTGTCTAAGTTTTAAGAAAGTTACAAATTTAAAAAAAAATTCCTACACTGAATATTTATGGATATTCCATATAACAATCGAAAATGTATCTTAACTTACTTTCCAAAATCTATCTCTCCATTCTAGATCACTTTGGGGTGTCTCGAGATATTCTGTTGCAACAAGTCAATTGTTCAATGGTGTTTTAATTTTCTCTTCAAATTGGGCATATCACTTGCCATTGCGCTGCCAGCAGTGAAAGCTGGCCCGTTAACCGGATTCAAAGGAATTAATTTTTCTGCAAAAAAATTTGGAGAATATTTCGCGAGAAAAGGAGTTTCATCAGCTATTTCAATAGCATCTATGAGAAGTTCAATAAAATCAATCATTATTTTCTTACCTCGCGTAGTCATTTTATTCGTATTGCTAATAATAAATATGTATAACTGATGTTGGTTATATCGTGAATATTGTTATTAATAGTATCAAATTGATTCTGGAAATACTTTAAAAGGATATTCAATATTTAGACTCCTGAGTCATAATTTAATCGTTTGTATTGATAGGTAATGGTTCTTTTCAGTCTGTATTTTAAAATTTTTATTTATTATTTACGAATTAGATTTCCTCCGAACTCCTTACGCCCTTGAGGTTGTTGCCCAGGGAAGACAAAGTTTAGTAGATGTTAGTTTTAAATACAAAGTATATAGAAAATATTTTGAACTTATATTTTGTTTTGCTAATTCAATAAGCCCTAACCAAAGATTTTTCTGATTGATTTTCCAGCCTTCTAAGAGAAAAACCTGATAAGAAGGGATTTTTCTGTATTTATCTTCTTTCCATTCTTTTATGTGCAAGAAACTGTTAAATAACATAATTAAGAGGTGATATACTATATTAGATTCTGATACTTAAAAAACATTCCAAATTACGGAGAGTTTTTTAAGTACTAGAATTTTTTCTAACTTCATAAATACTTTAAAGTCTAAAAGATTGATATAGGGTTTTCAATCAACAACTTCAATCAATTTTTGAGGATTACTCTTAGCCCATAGAAATCGTGAACACACCAAAGATATGGAGAATAAATAAAAGAGTGAAGAATTTAAATAAAAAGTTTTTCCTTTAAAGTAATACTTTTAATATATTTTTATTAGTTCATTGTTTTGTATCAATAAACTGTCTATTAAAAATAGTTTTATAGTTAGACTCTATCAAATCTTACTCTTTTAAGATTTTAACTAATTGAATATGAAAACAGACTTTATAATTTAAATTAGTTTTTTGCTGGTAAAATTGTGTACTGTCCAACAATTTGTCGGAATTCTTCACCATCGATTGTTTCAGCATCTAATAATTTTTCAACAGCTAAATCCATTACAACACGATTATCTAAAATGATTTCAGTTGCAATTTGTTCACAATGATTGACAATTTTACAAACTTCATTATCAATTCGATCTGCGATTGCTTCATTGGATTCTCCACCTAAGAACATTTGTTCATTATTATCATCTTCTAAAGCAATTGGACCAATATTGGACATACCATAGCGTGTAACCATTTGACGTGCTATACTTGTAACTTGTTGTAAATCATTACTTGCTCCTGTTGTTACTTCAGGATCACCAAATACCACTTGTTCTGCAACTCGACCACCTAAAGTTGTGATAATTCGAGCTAATAATTGTGATCTAGAAAGAAGCATTTGATCTTCTTCTGGTGCAAACCAGGTTAGACCTTTTGCTCCTCCACGTGGAATTAAAGTTATTTTTTCAACTTCATCATGATTCTCTAATACTGATCCTACAATAGCATGACCTACCTCATGGTAAGCAATTAATTTTTTATTCTTTGTATCTTCCATTGTAGTTCCAGCAATACCACCTATAATTCTATCTGCTGCTTCATTAACTTCGTTTTTTGTAATTGTTTGCTTTTTATAACGAGTTGCTAAAATGGCTGCTTCATTTAATAAATTGGCTAAATCGGCACCAGAAAATCCGGGTGTTCGATTAGCTAATTGAACTAAGGAAACATCTTCATCAAAAGGTTTATTACGAGCGTGAACTTTTAATATTCCAATTCGACCTAAACGATCAGGTAAACCTACTGTAATTTGTCGATCAAATCGTCCTGGACGTAATAATGCTGCATCTAAAATATCCACACGGTTTGTCGCTCCAACGACAATTACACCTTTATTTTCTTTGAAACCATCCATTTCAGTTAGTAACTGATTTAGAGTTTGTTCTCTTTCATCATTTCCACCTCCAATTCCAGCTCCACGTTCACGTCCAACCGCATCAATCTCATCAATAAAAACAATACATGGAGTGTTTTCCGATGCTTTTTTAAATAAGTCACGAATTCTTGCTGCACCGATACCAATAAACATCTCAACGAACTCAGAACCAGCTACACTATAAAATGGAACGCCTGCTTCATTTGCAATTGCTTTGGCTAATAATGTTTTTCCTGTACCTGGAGGGCCAACTAATAATACGCCTTTCGGTATTTTTGCTCCAACAAGTGTGTAACGTTCAGGTTCTTTTAAAAATGAAACAATTTCTTCAAACTCAGCTTTAGCTTCGTCAATCCCAGCAATATCATCGAATGAGATTCCAGTATCTGGGTTTTGGTCAAAACGTGCTGGTGATTTTCCTAAATTCATAGGTGATGAACCTGAATTTGACGAAAAATTATCTGAATTTTGGAAAAAGAAAATTAAACCACCAATAAAAATTAGAGGTAGTAATAAATTACTAGCGATTGTTAGTAAAATACTTTTTCGTGGAGCAGGATGAGCATCAAAATTAATATTATATTCTTTCAATTTTTGAATAAGTTGCGAAGCTCCAACAGGTATTTCTACTCGGATAGATTGTGGGCGATTACCAAGTTCTGGGCTTGATGCTTGAACAATAGCATTTCGACTATTATCATATAAGTCAACTTGTTTTACCCAACCCATTTCTAGATACTCTAAAAATCGACCATATGTCATTCTTGAACTACTAACATTTGTTGCTACTTCTGACTTTGTTGTATTCTCATTAAATCCAATAACATTAAATGTCCGAAGACCAATAAAAATACAAGCTGAAAGAAACAATCCAATAAGGACTTTTTGTACTGTGTTACGATCCATTTATTTTTATTTCTAAATTAGTCTTTATATAAATTTATTCTTGTTTTAATAATAACACAATTCAAATTTTGAAACCAACTAATTTTAAAATTTTATTATTAAAATAGCGGATTATCATTTAAATTATAAAATAATTTAATAAATTATTAGTATTATGGTAGATCGTGGTTCAAAAGTTCGTATTTTAAGAGAAGAATCTTATTGGTTTAATGAAGTTGGAACAGTTGCAACAGTTGACCAAAGTGGTATTCGTTATCCAGTAGTTGTGAGATTTGAAAAAGTTAATTACAGTGGAACGAATACAAATAATTTTGCTATCGATGAATTGGTTGTAGTAGAAGATAAGTAATTCAAAATAATAAAAATTTATTCATATTTAAAATCGCATAGTTCATCATTCTTAAATTGCTATGCTTTTTTAAATATGTTATTCTTTTATAGTTAAAATTTATACCTTATAATACTATACTTATCTCTATGGTAGATTCCATTCAAATTGGGGCAGTTGCACCAAATTTTGTTACAGTAGGAGTTTATAAAAATCGATTAGGGAAAATTCGACTTTCTGACTATCACGGAAAAAAATATGTTATTCTAATTTTTTATCCAGCAAATTTTACTGCTGTTTCTCCAACTGAATTAATTCGATTAAGTGATCGTATTTCAGAATTCAGAAAATTATCAACTCAAATTCTTGCAATCTCAGTCGATAGTCCATTTTCTCATTTGCATTATTTACTATCAAAACGAAGTCAAGGTGGATTAGGCCAATTAAATTACCCTTTGATTTCTGATTTAAATCAAACGATTACAGATAAATATAAATTATTAAGCAAGGATGGTCTTGCCTTTCCAGGTGTATTTATTATTGACAAAGAAGGGATAATTCAATACTATACGGTTAATAACTTATTATGTGGTCGAAGTGTAAACGAATTACTTCGTATTTTACAATCAATTCAATATATAAAAGAAAATCCAGGTCAAGCATGTCCTGTTGATTGGACTTACGGAAATAAAGCTTTACACTCTCATCCTTTAAAGTCAAAAGTTTATTTTAAAACATTATATTCTCATAAACAAAATTAAAAATTTATGCCAAAATTAAAGACTCGAAAAGCGGCTGCAAAACGTTATAAGGTGACAGGTGGTGATAATTTTTTACGTCGTCATGCTTTTAAAGGTCATCTTCTAATGAAAAAATCAAATCGACAAAAACGAAAGTTATCGCAAACTATTTGCGTCAATAGTAATGATGTTCAATCAATAAAATTAATGTTACCTTATTAAAATATAATTATTAACAAAAAATGGTTAGAGTTAAACGCGGGAATGTAGCTCGTAAACGTCGTAAAAAGATATTATCACTTGCGAGTGGTTTTAGAGGTGCACACTCAATCTTATTTAGAGTTGCAAATCAACAAGTAATGAAAGCATTACGATATTCATATGTTGGAAGAAAACAGAAAAAAAGAATTTTTAGAAGAATTTGGATAAGTAGAATTAATGCTGCATCTAGATTAAACGGTATTTCTTACAGTCAACTTATTCATAAGTTTAAAAAATCAAACATTGATTTAAATAGAAAAATGTTATCACAAATTGCAGTGATAGATTCTTCAACATTTAAATCTTTGATTGATTCTTAAGATTAACCATATTGTCTAATTTAGATTATACCTTTCTTTCAAATATAATCTAAATTGGAAATTTATAAAAAAATTTGACAAGATGACTGTAAACGATGATTTAGAAAAATTAATTGAAAATTTACCTTTTTTTCTTCAAGAACACTTAAATCAACATCCTTATAAAGATCAACTTATTGAAATTGTTTTAGATTTAGGAAGACGACCAGAAGCTCGTTTTGTAAGTGGTCCTGAATATTTGTCTCAAAAAATTATTTCTTGGCAAGATATTGATTATATGACAAAACGGATTAGTAAATTTAGTAATGAAAATCGAGCTGGAATTGAACGTACCCTTCATCGAATAAGTTGTATTCGAAACCGACAATTTTTAATCAATGGTTTAACTTGTCGAGTTGGTAGAGCAGTTTTAGGGACAATTTCTGTTGTTCGTGATTTATTAGAATCTGAAAAATCAATTTTAATTTTAGGTAAACCAGGCGTTGGTAAAACAACAATCATTCGTGAAATTGCTAGGGTTTTCGCTGATGAAATGGGAAAACGAGTTATCATTATTGATACATCGAATGAAATCGCTGGAGATAGTGATATTCCACATTCAGGTATTGGTCGAGCAAGACGGATGCAAGTTGCAAAAGCTGAATTTCAACATCAAGTAATGATTGAAGCGGTAGAAAATCATATGCCTCAGGTAATTGTAATCGATGAAATTGGAACAGAATTAGAAGTCTTAGCAGCAAGAACAATTGCAGAAAAAGGCGTTCAACTCGTGGGTACAACTCATGGAAATTGTTTAGAAAATTTAATTAAAAATCCACCATTAGCCGATTTAATTGGAGGTATTCAATACGTTACTTTAAGTGATGATGAAGCTAAGAGACGTGGTACACAAAAAAGTATTTTAGAACGAAAAGCTTATCCTGCATTTGAAATTATCATTGAAATTAATCAGCAAAATTCTTGGACAATTCATGAGGACGTTAAAACATCGGTCGATCTATTTTTACGTGATAGTTTCACTATGGGACAAATTAGACAATTTTCTTTAACAGAAAAAATAAAAGTTAAGTCAAAAAGATTTCAAAATTATCAGTATTCTTTAGCAAAACCAGGTACTACTTCAAATAGTGCTTTTGCCGTATCTACAAAAAATTGGATTTCTGTAAACCAAGCAAAAGATGAAAAATTTTTAAAATTAAAATCAAAAAAATTAGTGATTTATCCTTACTCATTATCCAGTAATTTACTTAAGGAAGTTCTATTAAAAATGGGACTCAAATTTGTTTTAACAAATGAAATTCGAAAGGCAAGTTTAATCATTGGACTAAAAAAACATTTGAAACAAAACTTTAAACTGATTACATTAGCGAAACAAAAAAATATTCCAATTTATACGGTGAATCAAGTAAATTTTTATCAGGTAAGTAAACTGATTCAGTTTCTTTGTTCCTAGAATTTTTTAGGAAATTTCAGTTTTATACTAGATCATTTTTTATAAATAAATTATTTTTTAAAGTAAAAGGGAGAATTAGATATGGAAGATAATCTTACACGTTTACAAAATATTGTTGGTAAACAATTAGGAATTGAGGCAGGAAAAGTAAACCCCGAAGCTGATTTCGGTAGAGAGTTAGGCGCTGATTCATTGGATGTTGTTGAATTAGTTATGGCAATTGAGGATGAATTTGATATTGAAATTGAAGATCAAAAAGCGAGTCAAATTGCTACTGTTCAAGATGCCCTTGATTATATTGAAGGACGTTGGAATAAATAACAAAATTTTTAATAACTATTTTTCAAGTTTATTTTTGGTTATTCAATTCTAACCCTGTTTTATGAATCACTTAATCAAAAATAAATATTCTTACTTATTTATTGATAGGTTTATATAATTCAATGGATTTTATATTTTATAAATTAAAAACAATTTTGCATGAAAAATTTAGTTTTCATTATGATCAAATTCAACTTGAAACACAATTAGAATTAGAGTTAGGAATGGATTCACGAGAAATGTTTGAATTGATAAAGGAATTAGAAAAAATGTTTGAGGTTCAAATTGATCTTGATGAAATTGATAGTTTATTCGAAAGTAAGAAAATTTTAAGAATTGATGATGTGGTCAATTATCTAAAAGAGAAACAATGCTTTGAATCATCTTAAGTTTTCGAAAAGAACACTAAACCTTGTGTAATTTGAAAAAATTGACTACTATGATAATTATCAAAGTTTCGATTCTAAGAATTGATGATTTGATTCGGGATA
>Ga0316201_10001379_pt1 | contig 16227 bp, 15 predicted proteins | sample CS6wburrow_MG_FD_204516 | JGI IMG/M metagenome (GOLD analysis project Ga0316201, IMG submission 204516) | Coastal sediment microbial communities from Delaware Bay, Delaware, United States - CS-6 worm burrow | ecosystem: Environmental > Aquatic > Marine > Coastal > Sediment | place: USA... | reverse complement strand
CTGTACTCGCCCAGGGCCCGGACCTGCAGCGCGTACTGGAGCCGGTCGTTCTCGGCCGGATCGGTCGATTTCTGCGGGATGATATGCTGGAGGCCAAGGTCGACCGTCAGTTCCCCCCTGTCGTTCAGCGGGATGTTGCGCCCGAAGTTCCAGGCCAGGAACCAGGTTTTTTCGATGTCGCCCTGGACGTCGAAGTAGCCCGTCGAAACGATCGACGACCACCGGTTGAGCACCGTGCGAAACCCGATGTTGTACAGCGAGGTGTTCGAGGCGTAGAACACCCATTCGCGTCGGCTGGTCCGGTCCATGTTGACCAAACCGACGGTCGTTCCTGTGACCTCCAGCCCGGTGTTCACCAGACCCACCTTGAGGCCGTGGAAGCGGGTGCCGGTGTTGAACACGCCGACCTGGAAGCCGCTCATGTTCTCCGCGAAGTTGACGATGGCAAGCTGTGCGCCGCTGGCAGAATTGGTGGCGGCGTTCAGGAAGCCCGCGATCTGGACGCCGGCGAAGGGGCCGGCATTCACGTTGGCCACCGTGCCGATCTGGGCGAAAGACCCCGCGCGGTCGTTGAGGTTCATCACACCAGACAGCTGGACACCGGCGAACCCGTGGTCGGTGTAGTTCAGGACGCCGGCGAGCTGCAGACCGGCGAAGGCGTCTTCGTCGTAGTTCGCGAGGAAGGCGGCCTGGACGCCGGAGCCGCCGCCTTGCAGGTGGTTCACGCCGAAGGTGCCCGACACACCCGAGAAGCCCCGACGGTTCCCGCTGTAGATCCCGCTGAACTGCAGACCGGTCACGTCCCCGGAGGCAACGCCGGCCACCGCGTTCAGGTCGAGGCCTTTGACGCGTCCCGAGCGTCCGTAAAGGGCCGACAGCCGGAAGTTCGTGGCCGTGTCCGGGTCGGGGCTCGTCGCGACCGGATGCAGGAACTGTAGCGAGGCGAACTGGTGCGGCGGCAATTTCCGTGCAAAAGAGGTGCACGGTGCCGCCAGGAAGAGAGCCAGCAGGAAGGTCAAGGTAAGATGGCGGATGAGGTTACGGTTCGTCATGGCTTTCTGTCGTGCGTTAAGTGGCAACCGAGCTTCATGGTAGACGGATTTCCCCTTTGCGTCCACCGGATTATTGGGGTACGATGTCCGCCATGAAGCAGGTTATTAGAAATACCGAACCCGTTGTCCTGTCGCTGATTACGGTCGCGATGGTGTTGTCTCTTGCGGACTCCGCCCACGCGCTCAAACTCCATGAGCGCGGCCGTTGGCTCGTCGGTGTTTCCTATGGGTACAGCGAAGGTCACATCACCTGGGGAGACGGCAGCAATCCCGGTCGCCGACTCGAGGGCGGCGCCTCGCCGCAGATTCGGGTGGGCAAGATGCTCAGTCCGCAATTCGCTCTCGGTCTGGATTACCACGGGTGGATGCTGGAAGCCCCCGGACGCGAGCAGCCGGACGACTCCGAGTTCCTGCAGGCGGGCCGCGCCAGCCTGCAGAGCGTCAGTCTCACCGGCACCTGGTACCCCGGCGGGGGCCGGGAGACATCCCTGAGTGGATTCTATGTCCGCGGTGGGGCTGGTTTTGCCTGGGCCGGCCTGGCTTTGATCGACATCGACAAGATCCCCCCCGAAAAGGTGCCCATCGCTCAGGAGCATGGCGAACGCAGCGACGAATCGGGATTGGCCCTCAATGTCCAGGTGGGGTACGAATTCAGCTTGAGCCGCAGCTTCGCCGCCGGTCTGGGCCTCGGTTTGAACTACCTCGGCATCGGCCGGGACATCTACGACTCGGCCTACTACGTGCCGGGTACCCTGACCGGAATCTGGTACTGGTAGCAACCTCCCCCCTCGCGCTGGCAGGTTCATCGGGAGCGGCGAAACGCCCTGCGAGAGGATTTCCCACGTGACTTGAACGTGGTCGGGGCCGACCGCGCGTTTCAGCAGATTCGCGGCAGCTGTTTTCCCACCGGCATGTCCACGATGCGCTCGGCCCCGAATCCCGGATCGAGGGTTACCACTCCGGGATGATCGGCGACCACGCGGCCCAGCATCACGGCGTCGGTGCCGAGGGGATGGGCGATCATGGCCGCCAGGCCCGCCTCGGCCTCCGCCGCGGGCACCACCGCGATCAGCTTGCCCTCGTTGGCCACGTACAGCGGATCGATCCCGAGGATCTCGCACGCCCCCGCCACGTCCGGTTTCACCGGAATCTGCGCCCCGTCCAGCTTGATGCCGACCTTCGACGAGGCGGCAAATTCGTTCAGCGTCGTGGCGGCGCCGCCGCGGGTGGGGTCGCGCAGGGTCTTCAGGCCGGGGCAGGCCGTGACGAGATCGTGCACCATGCCGTTGAGTGCGGCGGTGTCGCTGCGCACCGACGACCGGAAGCTGAGACCTTCGCGTGCGGTCATGACGGCCATGCCGTGGTCGGCCAGGGTGCCCGACAGCAGCACCACGTCACCGCCGGCCAGCGACGAGGCCGACAGGTTGACATCCGCGGGCACGACGCCCACGCCCGAAGTGTTGACGAAGATCCGGTCGCAGCTACCCCTGCCCACGACCTTGGTGTCGCCGGTGACGATGCGCACGCCCGCTTTGGCGGCCGCGGCCTCCATCGAGCAGAGGATCCGGTGGAGGTCCGCCAGCGGGAACCCTTCCTCGAGAACGAATCCGACCGAAAGGGCGTGCACCTGGGCGCCGCTCATGGCCACGTCGTTCACCGTGCCGTTGACGGCCAGGTCGCCGATGTCGCCGCCCGGAAAGAACAGCGGGCTGACCACGAAGGTGTCGGTCGAGAAGGCCACCCGGCCCGGCGGCAAGGTGAGCACCGCCTGGTCCTCGAGCTTGTCGAGTTCGGCGCTGTGGAACCGGGGCAGGATGAGCTTGTCGATGAGATCGGCGGACAGACGGCCGCCGGCGCCGTGGGCCAGCTGAACGGTGTCGTGATCCAGCAGCGGCATGGGGCAGCTCATCCTGGCGAAATCCGGGCGGTCGTTCACAGGAGCCCTTTCCGGGAGTACTGGTGGTAGGCGGCGCAGGCGCCTTCGCTCGACACCATGGTGGCGCCCAGGGGTGTCAGCGGCGTGCACTCCTTGTCGAAGGCCGGGCATTCGTGCGGCTTCTTCAGGCCGCGCAGGATCTCGCCGCTGATGCAGACGGCCGGCTCCTCGGTCACGATCCCCCCGACGTCGAACTTCTTCTCGGCGTCGAAGGCCGCCAGCGTGTCCCTGATCCGCAGCCCGCTGTTCGGGATGGTGCCGATGCCGCGCCACTTGCGATCGCACACCTCGTACACCTCGTCGACCACCGCCCGCGCGGCGGGATTGCCCTGCGCGTCGACCAGCCGCAGGTACTGGTTGTGGACCCCGGGCTCCCCCTTCTCCAGCAACTGAATCGTCTTGAGGATTCCCTCGAGGATGTCCACCGGCTCGAACCCCGTCGGCACGATGGGCACGCCGTAGCGGTCGGCGATGGGCACGTATTCCTCCCAGCCCATGATGGTGCATACGTGGCCGGCGGCGAGAAAACCCTGCACCCGGTTGGCGGGCGACGCCAGGATGGCCTCCATGGCCGGCGGCACGAGCACGTGGCTGACGATCTCGCTGAAATTGCCCAGGCCCTCGGCGGCCGCCTGCTTGACGGCCATCGCGTTGCCCGGGGCGGTGGTCTCGAAGCCGACGGCCAGGAAGACGACCTCGCGGTCGGGGTTCTCCCGCGCCAGCTTGACCGCTTCGAGCGGCGAGTAGACCATGCGCACGTCGCCTCCGCGGGACTTGACCCGGAACAGGTCGTCGTGGGAGCCGGGCACCCGCAGCATGTCGCCGAACGAGGTGAAGATGACTTCGGGGCGGGCGGCGACGGCCAGGGCCCGGTCGAGCGTTTCCAGCGGGGTGACGCAGACGGGGCAACCCGGTCCGTGCACGAGGGTGATCTCCGGGGGCAGCAGCTGGTCGATGCCGTAACGCATGATGGCGTGGGTCTGACCGCCGCAGATCTCCATGATGACCCAGGGCCGGGTCACCGTCTTGTGGATCTCCTGCAGCAGCCCCTTGGCCAGGGCCGGATCGCGGAATTCGTCCAGATACTTCAAGGGCTGTCCTCTTCCATGCGTCCCAAGAGGTCGCTGGCCGTCGACGCCAATTCTGGAAACCCAGGATCAACACGGCCAAGTTCTGCTATAATAGCACCCGATGCCCAGTTTTCTATCAGGAAGGATCGACGATGTCTTTTCGTCTGCTGTCCCTTGTGGCTGTCGTGCTCTGTCTGGGAACGGCCGCCTGTACCGATGACGATCCGGTGCGTCCGCGGAAATTCGCCGTCACGGTCAAGGTGGTCGACGCCGCGGGGGCCCCGGTCGAGGGGCTGCTGATGAGCGTGACCAGCGACAACCCCTACCTCCAGGACGGCCGCAGCGCCAAGGCCGCCACGATCATCCCCTTCCAGATGCCGGTCCCGGCGATAGCCGAGCTGACCATCGCGGATATCGAGGGCCTGGTCATCCGTCGATTGGTGGACCAGGCGGTTCCCGCCGGCGTCCACCAGGTGGTCTGGGACGGCCGCGACCAGGACGCCGTTCGCCAGCATTCGGGGCGCTACACGGCCCGCCTCGTCCTGCGGGACCTCGAGACCGACGCGGTATTGTTCTCCGAGGCGACGGACATGCTGATGTGCATTCTGGATCCCGTGCGATCCCCGGTGGGGCAGACGGACCAGGCCGGCAGGATCGTCCTGACCGACCGGCGCCTGTTCCCCCACCTCTACGACAAGCCCGCCATGAATGCCGTGGACGAGAACGGGGAGATCGCCGGCGCCCTGACACCGACCGCGGCGATGATCTTCACGCTGGCCGACACGGCCAACGGCGGCGCGATGGTCTTCCGGGAAGAAGTGGATGGTCCGCTGACTATGGAATTCGTCTGGAATGCGAAACCCCGCGACCAGGTGGTGCGCGGGGAAACGATGCCGGGCGGGCCGGTGGTGCCGCCGTTGGAATTCAGGCTGGGTCCGGTCTTCCCGAACCCGTTCAACTAGTCCTTCTGCGCCTTGGTGTCTTCGAGGATCGACTCCAGGTCGTCCCGGGAGACGCCCATCATCAGCTGACCGTCGGGATAACGCAGGGCCATGGGCCCCCGCTCGCAGCCGCCGAGGCAGCCGCTCTTGAACACCTTGATCTGTCCGTCGAGCCCCTGCTCGCGCACCATGTCCTTCAGTTCGTCGCGCAGTTCGTTCCCGCCGCGGTCGGCGCAGCAGGGTTTGGGGTGGCCGTCGGGCCGCTTGTTCGTGCAGACGAAGATGACGTTGGGAAACGGGACGGGGAACTTGAGCATCGGGAGTACCTCGGTTCAGGATCACGGCTCGGCTATCTCGCGGCGCAAGGCCACAAGCTACATCAAGAGCGAAAGTGCGCAACGACCGCCTGGCCGAGGGACACGGCTCCGTCGTTGGCCGGCAGGGCGAGCGGACGGAAGGGTTTCAGCCCGGCGGCGGTCAGCGAATCCATCATACCGGTGACCATGATCTCGTTCTGGAAGACCCCGCCACCGAGCGCGATGTCGCGGCAGTCGGTGCGCCTGGCGGCTTCGACGGCCGCGGCGGTCAGCAGATCGATCAGGGACCGGTGGAAGCGGGCGCTGATCACCGGCACGGTCGCGCCCGCGGTGACGGCGGCGACCACCCCGCGCACCAGCGGCGCCACGGGGATGATGAAGGGTGTATCGTTACCGGCGGGTGCGAACACCGGCGCTTCGTCCACGAGACCGGCGGCCGCTCGCACGGCCTGCGTGTCGGTCGCGGCCATCAGTTCGATCGCGGCCTGCGCTTCGTAGTCCGCCACGGACCAGCGGCCGGTCAGGGCGGCCACCGCGTCGAACAGGCGCCCGCAGCTGCTCGTCAGCGGCGAGTTGATGTTCTTGTCCAGCATCTCCATGACCGCGGCCGTCGGCAGTCCTGCGAGAAACGGCAGCGGTGGCAAGGTGGCGCCGCAGGCGTGCCGCAGGTGGCTGACCGCCATGCGCCAGGGAGCGCGTACGGCCGCATCGCCGCCGGGCAGGGGCACGGGGTCCAGATGTCCGACCCGGCGGCACTCCCGGAAATCACCGTACAGGATCTCGCCGCCCCAGATGGTGCCGTCGTCCCCGTAGCCGGTGCCGTCGAGAATGAGGCCGAGAACCGGAACGGTCCGGCCGTGTTCGGCCATGACGGCCGCCAGGTGAGCGTGATGATGCTGGACGGCTTCCCGGCCGCCGGCCCGTTCGCGCGCCCAGCGTGTGCTGAAATAATCCGGATGCTTGTCGTGCGCGACGATCGCCGGCTCTTTTTCCAGGACCTTCTGCAGGGTGGCCGTCGTTTCGCCGAAGAAACCGCAGGCCTGCAGGTTCTGGAGATCGCCGATGTGCGGGCTGAGAAATCCCCGGCCCGCGGACAGCAGGCAGACGGTGTTCTTGAGTTCGGGACCGACGCCAAGGACGTCGGGGCCGCCGCCTTCGCGCTCGGGCACGAACACGGGCACCGGAGCGAAACCGCGGCTGCGGCGGAAGAACAGCGGGCCATCGGGCAGAACCTGCAGGACCGAGTCGTCGGCCCGGCGCAGGATGTCACGGTCGTGCAGAATCCAGCTGTCGGCGATGTCCTTCAGCCGTTCCAACGCTTCGGTGTTGTCCAGGCAGATGGGCTCGTCGCCGGCGTTGCCGCTGGTCATGACCAGGGCGGGCACACCGCGTGCGCGCAGGTGGGCGAACAGCAGATGGTGCAGCGGGGTGTAGGGCAACATCAGACCCAGTCTGCGGTGGCCCGGCGCCACCCCCGGTGCCAGCGGACCGTCGGGTCGGGCGACCGCCAGCACGATCGGCGCCTGCGGCGACGTGAGCATTTCCACTTCTGCGGGCGTCAGATCGGCCAGCCGCCTGGCGGCTGCCAGGTCACCGACCATCACCGCCAGGGGTTTGGCTTCGCGGTTCTTCTTGCGGCGCAGGCGAGTCACCGCCAGCGGGCTGTCGGCGCGGACGGCCAGGTGGAAGCCGCCCAGTCCCTTGATGGCCAGGATGCGACCGACGGCCAGCAGGCCGGCGGCGGCCTCCAGGGGTGGTGTCCGACCGGGAACCTCGCCGTCGAGATCCTCGAGCCACACGCGCGGGCCGCATTCGGGGCAGGCGTTGGGCTGGGCGTGAAAGCGCCGGTCACCCGGGTCTTCGTACTCGGCGCGGCACCGCTTGCACATCTCGAACGCGGCCATCGAGGTGAAGGGCCGGTCGTACGGGACCCGGTCGATGATGGTCCAGCGCGGACCGCAGTTCGTGCAGTTGGTGAACGGGTAGCCGCAGCGGCGGTCGGCCGGATCCAGGACCTCGCGCAGGCAGTCCGCACAGGTGGCGATGTCCGGCGGGATCAGGGTGTCGGTACCGGGCGTGTTGGCCGAGGCCAGAATACTGAAGCTCTCTTCGGCCCCGACCGGTGTCAGGGTCGACACCGTCATCGAGGTGATCCGGGCCAGCGGCGGCGGCGCATCGGCCAGCCGCGCAGCGAAACGGACCAGCGCCGCTTCCGGGCCCTGGATCTCGATGACCACGCCGGCGCTGGTGTTGGTCACCGATCCGGTCAGTTCGAGCCCGCGGGCCAGGTTGTACACGAAGGGCCGGAACCCGACACCCTGGACGATGCCGTTGACCAGAAGGCGGCGCCGGCTGACGGGACGGTCGGTCATGATCCCTGCCGACGGCTCCTCAGCCACTCGTACCACGCTGCCATGCCCTCGCCGGTGGTGGCCGAGACGCGGCAGAATTCCAGCCGGGGGTTCACCTGGCGGGCGGCCCGTTCGCAGGCGTCCACATCGAAATCCACGTAGGGCAGCAGGTCCATCTTGTTGATCAGGCACAGGTCCGACGCCGCGAACATGGTGGGATACTTGAGCGGCTTGTCGTCGCCTTCGGTGACGCTGATGATCACGACCTTGGCCGCCTCGCCCAGGTCGAACATGGCCGGACAGACCAGGTTGCCCACGTTCTCGACCATCAGCAGGGAGCCGTCGGCCGGCTGGAGACCGTCGCAGGCCCGGCGGATCATGTCCGCGTCCAGATGGCAGCCCTTGCCGGTGTTGACCTGGATGACCGGCACCCCCGTGGCGGCGATGCGGTCGGCATCGTTGAGGGTCTGCTGGTCGCCTTCGATGACCGCAACGGGAATCTCGCCCTGGAGGTCGCCGATGGTGCGTTCGAGCAGGGTCGTCTTGCCCGAACCGGGCGACGAGACCAGGTTCAGCACGAGGATACCCTTGGCGTCGAACCAGCCGCGGTTGCGTTCGGCGAGCAGGTTGTTCCGCTGCAGGATGTCCATCTCCACCTGGAGCGTGCGCGACGGCTCGTCGTGGTCGTGGTGGTGATGGTGGTTGTGCCCGTGGTGGTCGCGCGGGTGGCCGTGATCATGGTGGTGATCGTGATGATGGTCGTGGGGGTGATGGTCGTGCTCGTGCACCGTTTCACCCGGCTTGCGGAAGGTCACCGCTTCGGCGGGCTGCCCGCAACCGCAACTGTCGCACATGATGTGTCTCCCTGTCGGTTCAGTCCACGTTGAGGGAACGGACTTTCAGTTCCCGTCCCTGCAGGATTTCCACCAGCGATTGGCCGCAGGCCGGACAGACGGCCATGAAATAGTCGACGGCCACATCGCCGTCGCAATCGGGACAGTGGCCGCGGCCGGGGATCTCGTGGATCACCAGCTTGGCGTCGGCGGCGGCCGTGCCCCGGCGGGCGACGTCGAAACAGAATTCGAGGGCCGGTATCTCGACGCCGGCGAGGCTGCCCACCTCGATCTCGATCGCGTTGATGACCTTTGCGCCCGCGGCGCGCGCCTGCTCCTCGGCGATGTCGAGGATGCCGGCGACGATACTCATCTCATGCATGGTTACAGTCCGAGGAACCGGATGGCAAGGCCGCTGCCCAGAATAGCCAGTCCGGCCAGGGCATGCGTGTAGCGTTCGATGCGACCGAGGGGAAGCAGACGCACGCCGCGTTCGGCCAGAAGGACCATCAGCATCATGGTGGCGATGGTCACGGTCGCGAAGATGGCCGTCACCAGGAGCAGCCCGCCCAGGCTGCTCTTGGCCGCGGGGTACATGAGGATGGGAATCAACGGTTCGCAGGGACCGAGGACAAACACGACAAACAGGGCCCAGGGCGTCAGGCTCCGCTTGTTGTCGGGAGCGTCGTGCACGTGGGAGTGGTTGTCGTGGTGGTTGTGGTGGTGCACGTGGGCCGTGCCGTCGGCATGCCGGTGGACATGGGTGTGGGGACGGTCGCGCAGGGCCTTGCGCAGGCCCCAGATCCCGTAGACCAGGCCGAAGGAGATCAGCAGCCAGGCGGCCAGATCGCCGCGGATACCCTCGATGACGTTCAGCTGGCCCACGGCCAGACCCAGGCCGATGCCCACCAACCCCAGCACGATCGATCCGAGCACATGGCCGAGACCACACAAGCCGGTGACGCCCAGGGTGCGGCCCAGGCTCCACCGCCGGGCGCGACCGATGACGATGAAGGGGAGGTAATGGTCCGGACCGGTGACGGTATGGACGAATCCGATGGCGGCCGCGGTGGCGGCCAGGATACCCATTTCGGAACCCATGAAGACCTCCAGTCTGAAACGAAACCGGCAGGGATTCAGCACACCCTCCCGGTCGGTCCACAGCCCCACAACCACTATGAATCCATATTATCGTTTCAGCGAGGAAAGTCCAGGATATTGTCCCGCGGGAAGATAGAACGTCAGAAAAAAGGAGGAAAGGCCGATCGGAATGTGTGGAACCCTCGCCCAAAAGTCCCGCAAACCTGTTCGGCCTCTCCTCAATCTCGATGATCAATAACCGGCAACGTCAAACCGTCGGCGATGTCATCTGTCATATTGCCCATAAATGTTGCACGAAATAAATTCGACGTTGCCGGTTATCAATACGCTTGGCACTCCCCCAAGCTCCCCGGCAATGTGTATAGGTCGGCTCGCGCCGCTTCGGTTACACGGCTGGCTTGAATTTTATGACAAAATCGAGATTATTCCGGGATTGATTTGAGACTAAATGTCAACATGGTGACAAATGAGGAATTATTGGTTTAATTCCTCAAAAACGCCGGCGTCCCGGTTCTTCCTCACGTTGTCCCAGGTGAAACAGCGCCCGTTCATGGCGATGTAGACGCCGGGGGCGAGGCTCTGGGCGAATGCCAGCGCGCTGCCGAGGTTGAAAAAGCCGTCGCTGCTGCCGAAGGCGAATGGAATCATGGCACCGGTCAGGACGATGGTCTTACCCGTGACGTTTTCGCCGAGCAGCCGGGCCGTCGTTTCCATCGTGTCGGTCCCGTGGGTGATCACGATGCGGTCGCGGTCGCACTTGCGGCACTGGCCGAGGATGACCTCCCGGTCCTCGTCGTCCATTTCCAGGCTGTCGATCATCATCAACGTGCGGACCTCGACGTCCAGCAGGCTGCGCCCCAGCTTGAGCATGTCGCGCAGATGGGTGTCCTTGAAGTAGAGGGCGCCGTTTCTCTCGTCGTATTCCTTGTCGAAGGTGCCGCCGGTGACAAAAATGCGGATCTTCTCGGCCATGGTTCGGTCCTCTCTGGTTCCGGTGCCGGTCGTCGCGCCGGTCTCAAATGACGATGACGAGGCGTTCGCCCGCAAGCGCGGAATGTTCGAAGGTCCACAGGCTGTATTCGAAACCGTCGTTGCGCTTCCAGGCGCCGGTGATCCGGCCGCCGGCGGTGTCGCCCACCGCTGCGGGATCGGGAGCGGCGTTGGCGGTCATCAGCCGGAAGGCCTGGGGATAGTGGCCGGCGTGCTTGCCGAGAATGTGGATCATGTAGGCGACCATCCCCGCATTGATCATGTCACCGTGCTGGTTGATCAGGACCGTCACCAGGTCCGGCGTGTCGGCGGGGATGTCGTTCCTGAGCCGGTCGCCGACGGCCAAGCTGGCGGTCGGATCGCCGCCCAGGCCGTCCAGGATCTCGCCGTAGGGCTTGCCGACCGGATGGCCAAGATCGCCGAAAACACCTTCGAGATAGGGCAAGAGACCGCAACTGTCGAGCAGCGCGCGCGCGCTGGCCGTGCCGTCCCCGGTGGTGACCACCTGACGGAAACGGCGGTTCAGTTCGGGCAGGAAATCTCCGCAGCCGGGCAGGACCTGGGGTTTGCCGGTGACCGGGTCGAAGGGGATGAGGGTGCCGGCCATGTCCCACATGATGAAAGCGGCCCGGTCCGGTCCGGTAGCTGCGGATTGTTCCGACGAAGTCATCTAGCTGGCTTTCCGGTTGCGGACCAAGGAGATCGGCGTTTTCATAATAGGGGATTACCACGGGATTCAATTCCGATAATAGGCTACAATGGTCGAGCAATCCGAGCAACATTGTAGCTTGTTTCGGTCCTGATTTCCAATCGGGGGGAGAAACCATGAGTTTATTTGATCGGGCCCCAGGTTCCAGACGGCGCGCGGTAGTTGCCGGCGCCTTGACTCTCTGCTTGTGCTGCACGACCTGGACGGGCCCGGCCGCGGCGGACAGCCTTCAGCAACTTCTCGAGCAGGTCGGCACTGAATACGCCGAACCCTACTCCGAAGTCTTCATCCACGCCTTCGGCGCCAACCAGAACAGCAACCTCTATTCGACAGCCCACATCCCCTGGCAGGGCCTGACCTTCGGGGTCGGGATCAAGTTCATGGGCACCTACCTCAACGAGGAGGACCAGACCTTCCGCAAGGTGGTCCGGATCGATGACCTGGGCGCCATCGACCCGGCACTCAACGGGCAGTCGGGAACGGCGGTGCTCTCCGGGCCGACCATTTTCGGCGACACCGATACCGACGGCACGATCGACCTCTATGCGAACGGGATCCTGGTGGGCTCCTTCGACGGCATCCCCGGCTTCTGGAACACCCGGTGGGTGCCCCTGGCCACACCCGAGTTTTCCGTCGGCGGCATCGTCGGGCTCAAGGCGACCATCCGTTACTTTCCGCCGTACGAGTACGGAGACCTGGGCAAGACGAAGTACATGGGGTACGGGCTGCAGTGGAGCCCCAACGGGCTGCTCAACGAGTTTCCCGTCGACCTGATGATCGGCTTCTTCAACCAGAGCCTCGATGTGGAGAACACCCAGGGCCTCGGACAGGACAAGCTGATCGACTCCAGTGCCAACTCCGTTTTCCTGGCCGCCAGCAAGAGCTGGCCGGCCCTGACCTTGTACGGGGGCTTCGCCATCGAGAGTTCGGACATGAAGGTGTCCTACTTCTACGAGGATGTGGATTTTCCCGACCTGACCCAGAACGTCAGTTTCCAGGTGGACGGACGCCAGGAAAAGCGGTTCACGCTCGGCGTCACCCTGGATATCCTGTTGAAACTGAACCTGGAGGCCGGGTTCGGGGACCTGTCGACCTATTCGGCGGGTCTGATGTTCGGTTTTTGAGCGGGTGCGGCAGCAACCTGATTACGGCAGCGATAGTCGCGTATCCGTGAAAGGAAGAAGATCATGATTACGAAGCGAAACAGAGCAACCGGGGCCGTGGCCCTGCTCCTGATGCTGACCGTCCTGGTGGTCGGCGGCTGTGAAAGCGATTCCGTGGTGCCCAACGACAGCCTGCCCGCCCTCACCGAGGGCGAGGCGGCCCAGCAGGCCGCGCTGGCGGCCATGGCCGTGTCCCGGGTAGGGCCGCAGATCGTGCTGTTCGACGGTACCAAACTGTCGAGCAAGGTACTGGGTGTTTACCCGTACACTTTCCCCCCGGGATCCGACGTGCAGGGGACCGTCACCCTCGAGTTCTTCGACGGCGGGCCCGGTGGCATCCATTCCACCTGGGAAGAGGCTGATTACGCGCTGCTCTACACCTCCGGTGAGGAAGGTGTCACGGTCGACCTGGAATCCGGCGGCGGATTCGGACTGACGTTCGACGTCACCGCGTTGCTGGACCGACCCGCCGATACCGCGACCATTTCCGGGGGCGGAGTCTTCACTACCGGTGAAATAGACTCGCCCTTCGGGTTCACCGACCTGGTCGTGACGGCCGTCAGTTCCTATCCGTCCGGTGGGTCGATGACCTTCACCGCGGGCGTCCACGAACTCCTGGTCGGATTCGATGGTGACAGCACGGCCGTGATCATGGTCGACGACGTCGACACCTATATCATCGACCTGGACGACGGTTCGGTCACCGAGATCACCTCCGGCTGACGCGGATTCAGCCACCACCGGCAAGACAAAGGCGGAGCCCTTCCTGGGCTCCGCCTTTTCCGCTCGTCCGAACCGCTCCAGTCCGGTTCCTTCCTCAATCCGGACCGGACCTGATCTTTCGACCGAGTCGCTGGTCCGGTCTGGAGCCTGCGCCCGACACGACTTTGCGCTGCCTATGAATCAGGACAGGCGGTCGGTACCGAGACAGGTGCCGGTCCGGAAGTGCTTCCGCTTCCGCTCGCTTACGCGGCTGGCCCGCCGGCCCGGCTGTGAACCGGCCTCGACGCACCAACGGGGGCATCGTGCTCGACAGGGCCTCCGACCACAAGCCAAAAGAACCCCGTTTAAATAAAAATGAGAATATTTTTCACCTAACCCTGTATAAAGGAGTAGTTTACTCCTGATAAATAATAAACAAACTGCTTGGATGCTTGGATGCATAGTGGTAGAGTCGGACGGAGTTGAACATGCACTGAAGATATCTGCCCCGACCCCGAACGTCTTTTCGGGTCTGAACAGGGATCACTCCATCGGGAGGCAACTGTATGGATTCTAGCCTGAACCTTCGCGAGGGAACCAGGAACGCCCTGGAACAAAAGATCGGCCGCCGCAAGTTCCTCAAGATCATCTCGGCCGCCGCCGCCTCCATCGGCCTTTCGGGCACGGCGGCCGTCCAGCTCGTCGAAGCGGCCACCCAGGGATTGAAACCGTCAGTCATCTGGCTCCATTTTCAGGAATGCACCGGCTGTACGGAATCCCTGCTGCGCGCCTCGCACCCGGACCTCGCCGAGCTGCTCCTGGACCTGATCTCCCTGGATTACCACGAGACCCTGTGCGCGGCGGCGGGCCACCAGGTCGAGAAATCCCTGCAGGACGCGATGGCCGCCAACAAGGGCAAATACGTGTTGATCGTCGAGGGGGCCATCCCCGAAAAGGACGGCGGCATCTACTGCAAGGTCGGCGGCAAGACCGCCGTGGACTCCCTGCACGAAGTGGCCGCCAATGCGGGGGCGATCATCGCCATCGGGTCGTGCGCTTCTTTCGGCGGCATCCCGGCTGCCCCGCCCAACCCGACCGGCGCCACCGGCGTCCCGATGATCCTCAAGGACAAGACCGTCGTCACGATCCCCGGCTGTCCCGCCAACCCGTACAACCTGCTGGGTGTGGTGCTGCAGTTCGTGGCCCTCGGGTCGCTGCCGGAGCTCGACGACAAGGGGCGGCCGAAATTCGCCTACGCCCGGACCATCCACGAGGATTGCCCGCGACGACCCCATTTCGATGCCGGCCGGTTCGCGCAGATGTTCGGTGACGAAAACCACCGCCAGGGCCACTGCCTGTACAAGCTCGGCTGCAAGGGCCCGGCGACCCACGCCAACTGCTCGTTGAAGCACTTCAGTGACGTGGACGGGGCCTGGCCCATCGGCATCGGCCACCCCTGCGTCGGCTGCACCGAGCAGGAGCTGGCCTTCAAGGTGCCGATCCATACGACGGTGGACATCGAGCGGCCCACGCCGCCGGACACCTACCCGCCCATTTTTGCTGAGCACGGCGGGCCCAGCCCCGTGGCGACCGCTGTCGGCGGCGCCGTGGTGGGCGCGGCCCTGGGCGCGGCCTGGGTCCAGTCCCGGAAACTCGACGCCGAGACCGCCGAGAAGCCGAAGGAGGATTAGCCCATGGACAGAACCAGACGCTCTTTTCTCAAGGGCCTGGCCTGCGTCGGGGCGACCGCGGCGGCGACCGCGGTACCGGCCGTGGCCGGCGAAAAACGCGAGGCCCCGGCCGACGCGGTGGGCATGCTCTACGACACGACCCGCTGCATCGGCTGCAAGACCTGCGTGGTGGCCTGTCACGAGGCCAACGATCTGCCGCCCGACGACCGGGGCAACGGGCTCCACGACGCGCCCCAGGCGCTGAACGACCGCACCAAGAACATCATCAAGCTCTACAAGGAAGAAGGCCGGCGATCCTACGTGAAGCAGCAGTGCATGCACTGCATCGACCCCGCCTGCGTGGGCGCCTGCATGATCGGCGCCCTGCAGAAGCGGGAGCACGGGATCGTGACCTGGGAGAGCGACCGCTGCATCGGCTGCCGCTACTGCCAGGTGGCCTGCCCGTACAACATCCCCAAGTTCGAGTGGGCGAGCACGAACCCGCGCATCATCAAGTGCGAGCTGTGCAACCATCGCCTCAAGGAGGGCAAGATTCCGGCCTGCTGCGAGGTCTGCCCGCGCGCGGCGGTGATCTACGGCAAGCACGCGGATCTGCTGGTCGAGGCCAGGAAACGGTTGAAGGACCACCCCGGCCGCTACGTCGACAAGATCTACGGCGAACACGACGGCGGCGGCACCCAGGTGATCTACCTCTCGCACGTGCCCTTCGAGAAGCTGGGCCTGCCCGAGCTGGGTGAAGAGCCCGTTCCGGCCCTGAACCGGACCATCCAGCACGGCATCTACCAGGGGATGATCGCCCCGGCCGCGCTGTACGCGGTGATGGGCGGCGTCATGCTGCGCAACCGGCGCAAGGGGCAACAGGACGAGGAAGGGGGCCGGTCATGAGCGAACACAAAGCGACACCGGTCGGCGGTCCCCTGCTGAACCGGACCACCGGAACCCTGTTGTTCCTGTTCCTGGTGGGACTGGGACTGACGATCTGGCGCTTCACGGTGGGCCTTGGGCCTTCGACCGCCCTGAACGACGGCTACCCCTGGGGGATCTGGATCGCCTTCGATGTGGTCACCGGTACGGCCCTGGCCTGCGGCGGGTACGCCGTCGCCCTGCTGGTCTATATCTTCAACAAGGGCAAGTACCACCCTCTGGTCAGGCCCGCGCTCCTGACCAGTGCGCTGGGCTACACCATCGCCGCGGTCGGGATCATCATCGATGTCGGCCGCCCGTGGTTCATCTGGCGCATCCCCGTTTCGTTCAGCAAGTGGAATCTGGATTCGGCGCTGCTCGAAGTGGCCCTGTGCGTCATGGCCTACATGATCGTGCTGTGGATCGAGCTGTCGCCGGCCTTCCTGGAGAAATGGCAGAACAGCGGCC
>Ga0316201_10001378_pt1 | contig 16228 bp, 12 predicted proteins | sample CS6wburrow_MG_FD_204516 | JGI IMG/M metagenome (GOLD analysis project Ga0316201, IMG submission 204516) | Coastal sediment microbial communities from Delaware Bay, Delaware, United States - CS-6 worm burrow | ecosystem: Environmental > Aquatic > Marine > Coastal > Sediment | place: USA... | reverse complement strand
CGTGCATATCGCTGCGGAGATCGAACGTCAGCGGGCAGGCAGCTGAGATGCGCACCGTGCCCCTGTTGCTCCCAATCCTTTTCGCAGGTACGGCACTCGCCGATCCGCGCGTGGAGGTCTTCACCGACCACGCGCACCCGCTCACCCATACTGAGGCCTTCACCCGGCTCACCGTGTACCGCATCGATGGCCTGGCGCATGCGCAGGATCAGCTGTCCGAAGGCCTGCCGGCCGATGAGGATGCGGCGGCAGAGATCGCCAGTTCCCGCCTGGCCGCACACCCGGATCTCAAGGACCGGATGATGGAGGCCGGCCAGGGCCTTGCCCTGGCCCACCTGCAATATCGGCTCGACCGGTACCCGGCGATCGTGCTGGATGGTACGAGCGTGATCTACGGGGTGACCGATCTCGCCGTGGCGAGACGTCTCTACGGGGGCCGCCAATGACCGGGTATCGACGCATCGCCCCGGCGGCATTGGCACTGTTGTTTACCTCGCTGATCACGGCCCACTGGCCAACCGTCGGGTTTGCGGCAAACACCAGCACGGCACAGATCCTCACCAAGACCACTGCCGCGATCCCGCAGTGCCTGCGCTGGCGGCTGACCGGGATCTGTGTCTGGCTCAAGTGCGGATCGCATGGCTGCAAGGTCCGTGTCTCGCCACGCGTTTTCAACTACGCACCGGATGCCGTGGTGACGGCACACAACGATGCGGCGAATCACCCCTGGGCAGAGCTGAACCCGGTCCTGGCCAGCGCGAATGCCGGCCTGGCCGGCCTGGTGGGCGGCGTTGCCGACGCCTCGGGTTCGGTCGAAGGACGACATGAACAGGGCAACCCTGACCGGGGCCGCGATCACCAGACCTTTCGCGAGGCGGACCTGGTCGGCCACCCCTTTGGGCTGACCGGGTGGGCACTGGGCGCAGTGGGCCTGGTGTGCCCGCCCCGCACCATCCCGATGCTGCCCTACTTTGTATCCACCCTGGACGCGCTGGTCTGGCGTGAGATCGTCCCGGTGGAATCGCTGTATCCCGCCGCCCTGATTCCGGGCCTGAAGGAGATCGGCAACTGGCCGGCAAACACCTGGGGCAATGTGTATCCGCGCACCGGCATGGCCCTGCAACAGGAAGAACCCAAGGCCGGTGCGATCCTCGCGCAGCGCGCCGGCGAGATCACCACCCGCTCGGGGCAGCCGCACGTCTATGTGCCGTTGACCTGGAGCCAGCGCAGCTGGGGCATGAAGTATTGGAATCCCCCCGCACTCGAGCCCAACGATGAGAGTACCGGCAGCTGGCAGATGCTCGAGCCCAGGACCGACAACCGCTGTTACGGTTTCGGGGAAAACGACGCAGTGGGTCTTTCCAGCTGGTCAGACGGGCGCAAGGACGCCGGCGGTGACTACCAGTTCAACCTGTGGCGCCCCTACACCTGCTGTCGTGACCGCGGCCGTTTCCTGTTTGCCGTACCCTGACCGTGAGAATCCCCATGCGACCAACCGCTCGCTTCGTGCTGCTGCTTTCCCTGTCGGGCTCCGTCTGCGCCGGCGAGGTGCCGGTACCGACACAGGGCCAGGCCTGGTACTACGACATCGGCGGTGCCGAACCGGTCTCGATCGCGCTCAATCCCGCCGGTGCCAACCAGGTCCTCGATGCCCATGCCTCGCTGACCGCCAGTTACAGCTGCGGCAACTTTGATATCACCACCTCGGTCACCAATGCCTTCTCAAACGTCACCACCAGTCTGCAGAACACCGTGATGGGCGCGGCCACGGGTGCAATATCCGCCCTGCCCCTGTACGTGTTTCAGCGCGCCGCCCCGGGACTCTATGAGCTGTTTCAGACCTATGCCGCCGACTTCAGCCTGAACTTTGGTGATGCGATCAAATCGTGTGAGCAGATGGAGCAAGAGATCCTCGCCGGCAAGGATCCCTACGCAGAATGGGTCCAGCTGGCCAAGGCCGGCGACTGGCGCAGCCTGATGGGCACCACCGCGGATGCGGTGACCGCCAAACAGCAGGTGGAGAGCAGTGGCGGCGCCGCCGGTTATCCTTTTCCCAAGGTCAGCAGCGGTGCTGTCGTGATGGCCGGTGGCACCAGTGGCCCACCGATCGAACCGATCAAGGACATCACCGGTGCCGGGTGGAACACCACCCTGGGCCGCCTGCCGGGCGACAACACGCTGTACATCCCGCCGGCGACGGGCCCGGAGGTACGCCTGGCCACGCTTTTCCCATCCCCAGGCGCCGCCGCCACCTACGCGGTCGACGTGCTGGGCGACACGGTGATCAGAACCTGCCCTGGCTGCCCGAAACGCGGCGTTCCCGGCAACGGCCTCAATGTGAAGTACGAGGCGCACCGCCAGGCCATTGCCACAAATCTGGTCACCCTGGTCGGCGGCACCGGGGTACCGACCAACGCGGCACTTCAGCAGGTCTCCGCACCGGGCGTTGCGGTCTCAGCCAAGGTGATTGAGACCTTGCGCGAGCTGCCCACCGACGAGGCCGGTGTCTTGACCGGACGTCTTGCCTCGGAGGTCGCGATCTCGCGCACCATCGAGGAGGCCTTTGCGATTCGCCGCCTGCTGATCAGTGGCAAGCGCGTGCCCGAGGTGACGAGCACCAAGCCTGCCATGGATGTGGCGGTGAGTGGCATTGCGGAACTTGAGCAGGAGATCGACAGCTTCCTGTTTGAGCAGCGCGTCAGCAAGGAGATCGCCAGCAATGCCGCCAGCATTGTGGTGGCACGGCGCAACCAGTTGGATGCAAGCAGCCAGAAAACGCAGCGCCAGGGTCGTCCCGAGGACTCCCCACTCGAAGAAGGGGGTCGCTTTCAGTGACAGAACAAGAAGACGGGTTTGACCCACGCCGTGCCCGTCGCCGCCTCCTGCTGCTGAGCGTCACCGCGTTTGCGGCTGTCGCCCTGGTGATGCTCGCGCTGATCCAGGTCTACGGCTATGAAGCCGTGCGCGATGGCTGGGACGACATGGCCCCGGCCGTGATCGCGATCAAATGGGGCGGTATGGCAGTCCTGATCTGGCAATGGGACGACATCATCGCCTGGGTGGCAAAACGCCAGCGCATGAGCAACGGGTACCGGGACTACCTGTTGGGGATACGTTGGCGGGTGGCCATTGCACTCGTGGTCCTTGAAGTGTTGTTTGGCCAGAACCTCCTGGCCCACCTGCTGAACTGACGGAGACCGCCATGGCAGTCGACTCCTACCTCGAACTCTTTACCACCCTGTTCGGCTGGCAGTGGTACGGGATCGTCTGGGAGGCCCTCTCGGACACCGGGATCGTGTATATCCCGTTCGTGATGATCGTGATCAACGGCTGGAAGGATGCGGCCCGCGGCGGCAGCTACGGCAATGTGCACGATCTCGCGCTGCGCAGCGTCGAGATCGAATTCTACGTGGCGGTATTTGTCGCGCTGATCGCCGGCCCTCCCGCCGTGGCGCTCGGCGCCAATACGATGAGCTACACACCCTCGGCGACCCTGAACGCCCCAACGCCCGTGACCGCCACGCCAGCGCTCCCGGATTCAAGCTATGGTTCTGCCGGGGCCTTCTCGGGTGCGCCGGGCAGTGTCGACATCCCGGTATGGTGGTACGCGGTCCTCAGTCTCGCCAAGGGCATCAACCACGCCATCATCGCCGGCATGCCCGGCTCGGTCGGGATCCGCGAGGTGCAGCAGCAGGCGCAGCTGGCCACCGTCAGTGATCCGGTGGTGCGCGCAGAGGCCGGTCAGTTCTACAACGACTGCTATATCCCTGCCCGTTCGAAGTACCTGCGTGACAAGCCGACCAGTGCGGTGATCACAGGACTACTGACCGAGTACGGCGCCGATGACCCCGACTGGATGGGATCGCATGTTCTTCGTGCGCTCTACTACCCCAGCACGCGTGCCGCGACACGCGTCACCGGCTGGCCGTACAAGGCATCGCGTGATGTGGACTACGGGTCGGCGGCCACCGGGGGCTGGGGACAACCCACCTGCGCCGAATGGTGGTTGGGCGATGGGACGAGCACGGGGATCCGAAGCAAGATCAATGCCCTGCCGGAGGCGAGCGCGCTGCGGAATACCCTGTCGTCTGCGGCAACCCGTTTCTCCACCTGGCTCGGGCCGCTAGGCAGCAGCGCCGCGGTTGTTGCGGAAAAACTCACCGACAACGCGGTGCGCAAGTCACTGAGTAACTCCCGTGTGGAGGCCATGACAACCTTTCAGCCGGACAGTCTGGGTGCCTACAGTGGGCGTAATGGTGTACTGACTAACCTGTATGGCGCTGCGCAGGATATCGCCGGCACCGCCGGCGCAGGCCTCACCCACTTTAGCCTGGGCACCATGCTTACCGCACTCAAGCCGATGCTGCCCACCATACAGGCCATCACCCTGATGGCCGTGTATGCATTACTGCCGATCATCGTGGTGATCTCAGGGTATTCGCTATCGATGCTGTCAGTCGGGGCCATCGGCATCTTTACCATCAACTTCTGGACGGTGCTGTGGAAGTTTGCACAGTGGGTCGATGAGAACCTGACCGTGGCCATGCACCCCGGCAACCTGGATGGCCTGATGAATTGGGCGTCGTCATCTGGCGGGATGGCGGGGGCCACCAGCAAGGCCTTGATGCTCGATACGATGCTGGCAATGTTTATGATCGGGATGCCGGTGCTTTGGACGATGCTGATGGGATGGGCGGGGATTCATATCGGTCGATCAATCGAAGGCAGCCTCGATAAGAACAGTAGTAGCGCGCAGCAGGCGGGAAAGTCCGGGCCTGGTGCATCATTGAAAGGTTATGTCCGAGCGAAGAAGTGATGAAGGAGGCGGAGCTATTTGCCTCGTCGCCTAGAGAGGGCGGTTCGAATCAGCATAAGGTGACGAACCATGAACGAGATCGTGCCCGTGCTTTGCCAAGTACATCCGATCGGGGTCGGTTTGTTCATCTTCGTCATCCACACCGCCAAGCATTGCTAAACCGCCAAGTGCCGCTGCAATGCCAAATGCCAGGTAATAGGCAGACCACATCAGTCCGACGATGCTGTATGAAACGCCGATCCCAACTAGAATGGATACCGGAAGTCCCAGACTCATCGAGTACTTGCGGCAAGCGTAAACCGCTCGACCCAGCGCGGGAATGCGCTCCAGGCGATTCAAGGGGCGATGCACCAGGCGCACGAGCCCTGCCGGCAGCCAGCGCAATCGTACCAACACCGTCCAGACAGCAATCAGGCCATATACGGTGACCGCCGAATAAATTCCAAACTCAAGCATATCCATTGTCCACATCCTCCTATCACGACCTCTCGACAATGAACTTTTCGCTGCGGAGGAATTACTCGCAACCGCAGATCGCATACGCCCTGCGGTACCGGGAGTCTCAGGGCTGGCGGCAGAGGAACTACGCGACGCGGCGCCTATGGCCCACCAGCCTGACCGGCACTGCCATCCAGAATCAAATAATGTCTCATAGCGCGTCGGCGGGCAACCGAATCGACGAGGCGCATCCCTTCAGCATAGCTGCTCATCGGGGTCGTTTGAATGCGGCCCACAGCCGATTCCACGCGGCCTCATACCCAAACAGCACCCCGCTCGAAGTGATTTTTCACGCGCCAGAATCACAGCGTTGCGCGGGCTATCGCGGATTCCGTATTGTGCGAATTCAGTGACTTGAGCCGGCGATCGTTGTAGGAACGCAAAGGGCAATGGAAAACGGCTGGAATGGAATAGGTAGGACCAATAGGAAGGGACCAACCCAGAAAGGGCTGCCGCGCTACAGGTATCGCGCGGCAAATGGCAAACCGGCGGGCGGTCATAACACCCCTTCCAATACCCCTCACTTTCGACGACGTCTGCAAAGCAGGACAAAGAAAAGCCATCTGGATAACGCGTGGGAAACCTTCTCCCATTCACGCTGGACCAGAAATCGCCAGTTGAGTCACTATACTCACTCAAGGAGTGAGAATCGCATTCCGATTAACCGCTTTGCGCTTCGTCCATCAAGGAATTGATCTATGCCGGCTCAAAAGAAGAAGACTCGTTTCATTGCGCGTGGCGTGCAGCGCGGGGTAGATAGTCGTGCGGAGCTGATTGGTGATTCCTTCGCCGATCTGCTCCAAGCCAAACCACGTGCCAATGCCAGTATCGATCTGCGTGCGGATCGCTCCGATCAGGCCGCCGATCATCGGATTGCCTGTAGTAAGGATGATGTCGTCGAACTGCGGCTCGAAGGTGATTTGCGAATCTACACTTCAGTTGAGCGGCTTGAGAAGGAGATCATCCCGCCTGAGCAGTCCCGTGGCGCCAAGAAAGGCGAGTTTCAGGTGCCACGGCGGATCCGCTTCCCCAATCAACGTAGTCGCGGGATCGAGGAAATATTGGTTGAAGCGGTCGAGATTCTCGATCTTAAGGGCAAGCTCGCGGATTTGGCGGGGCAGGAAACGGCCAAGTTGATCGCCGGCTTGCTGGAGGATCGGTTAGTCGGCGACGGTGGCCTATTCAGTTTAGAGCAGATCCAGGCCGGAAATGATCCGGACAAGTCTTCCGACGGGGTTATGCCTGAGCCGGTCGATTCTGAACAAATCGACGTCACCCGCCCGCTGCTGATTTTCATCCATGGCACGGCCTCGACCACGCACGGCAGTTTCTCCGATCTGTGGACCTCCAGCATTGACGATGTATGGGGCGATCTGGAGAAGATCTACGGCAACAATATCTTCGCATTCGAGCATCGCAGCCTGACCCACAGTCCGCTGCGAAATGCCTTGGATCTCGCCAGCGTCCTGCCGAAGGGAGCGCGTGTCCATCTGGTCAGCCATTCGCGCGGCGGCTTGGTTGGTGAGCTGCTGTGCCGCGGTCAGTTCCGCGATGGTCGCGATCCTTTTACACAAGACGACCGAACGCTTTTCGAGCCGAACGATAACAGTGGGTTGCAAGCAATCTTCGAAGAGGGCGCGGATCCGGCCGATTATCAGCAGCACTTGGCCGATCTTGACGATCTCAATGACACGCTGAAGCGCAAGGGCCTGCGAGTCGAGCGTTTTGTGCGTGTGGCCTGTCCGGCACGGGGCACCACCCTGGCCAGCGGGCGGCTCGATATATTCCTGTCCACGCTGCTCAATCTGATCGGCTTGATCCCAGCCTTGAAAATCAGCGGCGTCTACGACTTCCTCAAGGCCTTTTTGCTGGCCGTCGCCAAAACGCGCACCCGGCCACAAGAACTACCCGGGCTGGAGGCGCAGATGCCGAGCTCGCCCTTCATTGCGATGCTCAATGGCACACGTGATGCGACCAACGCGCATTTGGCGGTGGTTTCCGGCGATATCGAACCGAAAGGGATCCTGAAAAAGCTGGCCTTGTTCCTAGTCGATCGTTTTTACGCCAGCGACCATGACCTGGTGGTGAACACGCCGTCGATGGACGGTGGGGGCAATCGTGCCCGGTCAATCCCGATCCTGCCGCGTCAAGGCGAAGAGGTGCATCACTTTAGTTATTTCTCAAAGGGACCCTCACGCCGTGGCCTGTTGGCCGCCTTGCGTGATGCTGAATCGCCGGCCGGGTTCCAGTTGCGCAAGGCCCGGCCGGTCGCCATTGCCCGTTCCTTGCCTAGGGATCGTAAGAGCGGCGAGGTGCCAGTGGTGTTCCTGCTACCCGGGATCAGCGGTAGTCATATCGAGCGCGACGGCAATCGGATCTGGGTCGACGTCTTCGATCTGATTCGAGGCAAATTGAAGGATCTGCATATAGACGCCGAGGATGTGCGTGCCGAGGCCTTGGTGGCCAGCGCTTATGCAGACCTGGCCGATTACTTAGGCCGGACTCACGAGGTCATTCCCTTCCCCTACGATTGGCGGAAATCGATCCTGGATGCTTCCGATGAATTAGCTGGCCGGATTGATGAGCGGCTGCGCAATTCCGATCAGCCAGTCCGTATCGTCGCGCATTCGATGGGCGGGCTGGTCGCGCGCGGCATGATGGCACAGCAGCCGCATTTGTGGGATCTCATGCGCCAACGCGAGGGCTCGCGCGTTTTGATGCTGGGTACACCGAACAGCGGGTCGCACTCGATTGTGCGCTTGTTCGCCAAGCAGGAAAAGCTGATCAAATGGTTGGCCGTGGCTGATATCCGCAATGATCAGGACGAGATACTCGAGCTGCTACGCAAGTTCCCGGGCGTGCTTGAACTCTTGCCTGTAACTGACGATGGTGGTTTTTTCGCCAACCCGGTCTGGAAGTCTTTTGAACCCATATTGGGTGCCGATTGGCCGAAACCCCTGGTCAATGATCTACGCGACGCCAAGAATGTCTGGGATCGGCTGCACACGGTGAGTCTGGATCCAGCGCATGTTTTTTATATCGCCGGCCGTGCTGACGAGACACCAAACGAAGTCCGGGTTGAGGGCGATCGTATTCGCTTTTTCGCCACCCGCCGTGGTGATGGCCGCGTGCCTTGGGAGGGCGGCATACCGGAGGGTATTCGGCACTGGTTCGTGGATGCCAGTCACGGCGACCTGGCCGACCACGAGCCGGCCTTCGAGGCCATCGCCCAAATTCTCAAGCGTGGCGACACGCGTCTGCTGGCCACTCAGCCGCCGCTGGCGCGTGGTGCTGACAAGCTGCGCGAGATGTTCGAAGACGAGGTCGAATTGCTTCCCGACGGCAATATGCTCGAAGGTGCGGCACTCGGTTCGGAACGGTTGTTGGGGCTGGCTACCCGCGCGCGTCGCCAAGCCGAGCTGCCGCCAATTGAGGTCTCCGTCTGCCATGGGAATCTGAGATTTACCGATGCGCCCGTTTTGGTTGGCCATTATTTGGACGACACCATCGTCAGTGCCGAGGCCGAGATTGATCGGCAGCTAGACGGGCGTTTGAATGAGCTCTATCGGTTAGGTTTGTACCCGGGCGCCTTTCTGAGCAACGAGGTATTGCTCGACGAAACCGGCGTGGGTCGCTTCCCCGGCGCCGTGATCGTCGGTCTTGATAGGGTCGGCACCTTGTCTTCGGGCAAACTCATCGATACCTATCGTGACGCCTTATTGCGCTACGCGGTCGCCGTGCGTCAACGTGATACCAGCCGCTGCCAGCCGATCCGATTGGTTTCGGTGTTGGTCGGAACCGGCTCGGGCGGGATCTGGCTAGATGATGCCATTACGGCCATGCTACGCGCCGCGGTGCAGGCCAATCGTTTGTTGGCGGGACCGAACAATATCGTCGATCGCATCATTACCGAGCTGCAGTTCATTGAGCTCTTCGAGGATGTCGCGGTGCGGGCCCAGAAGCGGTTGGTTGAGATCTCAAATAATGCTGAGTTCAAGGGCTTGGTTCGGGCCAGGGCTCTGATACAGACCGGCGATGGTGGTCAGACGCGGGTCTACTATGGAGAGGATCCGGCCTGGTGGCAGCGCCTGCGCATCGAAGCGACCAAGGAAGGCGGCCTCAAATTCACCGCCTTGACCGAACGCGCGCGCGCTGAGGTTGCCATTCAGCCAACTCAGCGTCAGTCGGTCGAACCCTTCCTGAACGCCTCGACGGCCGATACCACGACCGATTCCCAGGCTGGGCGGGTGATTTACGAACTCATCATTCCGCACGACTTCAAGAATTTCGCCCAGGAACGCCGCAATCTGGTGCTGGTGTTGGATGCTAAGTCGGCGGCTTATCCTTGGGAGTTACTCGAGTATCGCGGCCGTGATGGCAACGAGGCTCTGGCACGCCAGGGCGGTATGATCCGCCAGCTGGCGACAAAGGATTACTCGCCTTCCAACCTGACTATGAACGGTAGGGCCTTGGTCATCGGCGATCCGCAATACGGCATGCCGGATTTTCCGGCGCTCGACGGCGCGCGAAAGGAGGCGCAGGAAGTAGCGGTTTTGCTCGGTCAGCGTTTTGGTGATACGGAACCGTTGGACAATCCGACCGGCAAGGAGATCCTGACCCAGCTGATGGCCCATGAGTTTCAAGTGTTGCATCTGGCCGGTCATGGGGTGTTCGAGCATCAGTTGCCTGGTTCTGAAGACAAGGTCTCGGGTATGGTCATCGGACCCGATCACATCTTGACGCCGATCGAGATCCGCCAGATGCCGGCTACGCCAGAGCTGGTATTCATCAACTGCTGCCATATTGGCAAGATGTCCGATCACAGTACCAAGGTGCCGGACCAGCCGCATCGTTTGGCCGCGAATCTTGCTATTCAGCTCATTAACCAAGGCGTGCGAGCAGTAATTGCCGCCGGCTGGGCAGTCGATGACGCAGCTGCGCGGACCTTCGCTTTGCGTTTCTACGAAAAGATGCTCGATGGCGAAAGTTTCGGCAGCTCGGTTTCCGCAGCGCGCGACGCCACTTACTCCCAACATCCGGGGGTCAACACCTGGGGCGCTTACCAGTGTTACGGTGATCCGGAATATCGACTCGAAAATTGCCGAGGCGGCAGGGACAGTGGCGACACGCAGGCGCGAGTAGCCTTGGCAGAGTTCATCGCCGACATCCGTAATATTGCCCAGAAAGCCAAGACGGCGTCCGAGGACGAGGTCGATGGCCTACGCCAGTGGCTCGATCAGATCGAGAAGGATCTGCTGAGTCTACCCAACAAGAGCTCCGCGCAGGGCGAGTTGCTGGCCGCCCTCGGTGAGGCCAGGAGCGAGTTGGGCCAGTTTGAGCGGGCCCTGTCGGCCTATAAACAAGCGGTGTTCAGTGAGGATGCCTTGGCCTCAATCCGTGCCGATGAACAACGCGCCAATCTGCAGGCCCGCTACGCGGTCGACCTGGCTGGCGAGGCGGCGAAGCGGCTTGCCGAGAAAGCGGCTTCCGAAAAGCCTGACTCAAAAGGGAACGACAACGATGATTTATTCGCGGAGGCGCGGGGCCTGATTAAGGACGCGATAAGACGTTTAGATATACTGCGTAAGAGCTACGGGGAGACCGTTGAACGATCTGCCTTGCTTGGCAGTGCTCACAAACGCGGTGCGCTGGTCGAGACGCATGCTGGATCCGAGCTCGACGTTGTTTACAAGCATCTGAATGCATCCAGCAATTTCTATAATCAGTCTCATGTTAGAGCATTACAAACCAATGGCTCGATCTACGCTTATCCCTTGATAAACTGGTTGACGATCACTTGGTTGATGTACGAGTTGGGTTATGAGGTGCAGTGGCCCACGGGTTTCGAAGATTTGTTGCGTTCGGTCGAAGAGGCCAATCCGGTGCCCGAACTCAATCGCGCCTATTTCTGGAACGCCGTTACCCAGGCCGACTGCGCACTGCTGCGCGCGTTGTCCGAGAACGCGCTAGCGGATCGCGAAAAGCCGATCGCTGACGTATACCTGCGGCTGCGCCGTTACTTGGGGTCGCCGCGGCAATTCAGTTCGATCATGGATCAGTTTGAGTTCTTACGACTCGTACTTGAGCACGGCAAGCCATCGGACACGATCGACGCCTTGGGTCGAATCACTACTCTGCTCCGAAGTGGTTAACGGATCGATCTCGTGTTGTTCGTGTCATGGCAGCGCTGCCTGTGCCTTCTGAAAACTCCATCGGTTGGAAGTCCCCAAAGTTACTTGGCATTTGTTGAAGCATCATTGGCATGCTGAATCGTTTGCTGGCCGTACTGACAACACTATGCTCGCTACTCCAGTCGCACCGACGATGGGCCCTCGAGAACTTGGCGTGCGCCAGCAGGTTGCAATGCTCAGGTCGTCGGTGAAGCGCCCGCAGGCGTCGGCTCTTGACTGCCTGTTCTGGGTTTTGTTCGCGAAGTCTGTGAACGGATGGCGGGCGATGTTGCTCAAATTACACCCTGATACCTTCGTGCGTTGGCACCGAGAAGGCTTTCAACGCTATTGGCGTTGGAAAAGTCGGCGCCGGCGCGTAGGCCGGCCGCCGGTCGACCGCGAAATACGACATCTCATCCATGAAATGCAGTCGACCAACATCGGATGGGGCGCACCGCGAATCCATGGAGAACTGCTCAAGCTCGGTATTGAGGTCTCTCAAGCCACAGTTTCTAAGTACATGGCCCGTCCTCGAAAACCGCCTTCACAGACTTGGCGAACCTTCCTCGACAATCATGTCACGGACCTGGCCTCGATGGATTTCTTCACCATTCCAACCGCCACGTTTCGTGCGCTTTTTGTGTTTATCGTCCTCCGTCATGACCGTCGTGAGATCGTGCACTTCAACGTGACCGCTCACCCAACGGCTCGATGGACGGCCCAGCAGATCGTGGAGGCCTTTCCCCTTGATACCGCACCGGGCTATCTACTGCGTGACCGCGATAGCATCTATGGTGACGCCGTGCGACAACGGGTCAAGAGCCTCGGCATCGAGGAGGCGATAACAGCGCGCCGATCACCTTGGCAGAATCCATTCGTCGAACGCGTGATCGGTTCCATACGGCGGGATTGTTTGGATCACGTGATAGTGCTCAACGAGCGGCACCTGCGCCGGATCCTTCGTGAATACTGCGGCCACTACCATAACTGTCGGACACCTCTGTCGTTAACAAGGATTCGCCCAAGCCGCGCACTATGCAACCGCCGGCGTCAGACAATGTTGTCGCATTACCCTGTGTGGGCGGCCTCCACCATTGTTACGGACGATCGGCGGCGTAGCCGCCATGTTCGAGACTCGCCAAGGCTGGGACTCGATCTAGTTTTCAGGATAGACAGGTGGCTATCTGAGCCCCTACGATGGCAACCACCGCGGATCAAGAATACCAGCGCTTCAAAGGTGCGGTGCCTGGATGTGCATCCAGTCATAGTTCCGGGCGCGGCCCAGACCGGTCCAGCCTTCCTCTTCCCAGATCCTCCACCAAGTGTCGTATTCGGGCCGGGCAAAGGACGCTTGCTCCCAACCCCAACGGAACCGGTTGTTTTCAGGATCGTAGTCAACGGCGACGCCCCAGGCGTGCATCGACCAGGTCGTTCCGCCCTTTTTCTTGCGCTTGTTGTAACAGCCACCAAACAGGTCGAGGCGCAGTTCGATGATGCGCTCATCGCCATAGTGATCGTACACCCTGGTCAGTATCCTGCTCAGGCTGTCATGGACCTTCTCATGACATGCGTAACGATTGATGCGAACATTTTTGTCCCAAGCCAAGCGATGAGTATAGGGCAAATCAATCTTCGTCTGATTCGCGCCGACCTTGCCAAAAAAAGCCTTCGTGTCAGACTGGGTCTGTCTTGGCCAGGGATGCGTACGATCAGGGTCGAGCTCTTCGTTGTCCCTGAAATTCGGCGCACGAAGATTGTTCTGGATACGTTCGCGAATAACGTTCACTGCGTAGTCGGTTTGACTGCCCCAAAGGCCATCTACCCCACCCGGATCCGCCCCCTCTTCCCCGCATCGTAACTGCACATAGGCAGTGAAAAGGCGGGTTCTGGGCCAACTCTCCCAGGACGCCGGCAGTTTTTCTACACGCTTGACTAACTCCTTGCGCAAGCCATTTTCGGTCTTTTGGCCCAGCCGGCCATCGACCTCCCCGATACGATACCCCAGTTGCTCAAGCTCCTTTTGAACAAATCGTATTACCCGTGTACTGATCGACATGGTCCTATCCCCTGTTGGCTGCTAGTCGGAAAATTGTTTCAACGACGCCTTGAAGCGTTCATACAAAGGCAGATATTTCTTCCTTTCGTGCTCACCCGGATAGCGAAACTGAAAGGTCCAGCTGACGGTCTGATCGGTCGAAACATAAGACTCGACAAATCGCTCGTATGATCCATCACGCGCAGCGAACAGGCTAGCGCGCATCAGGAAACCCTCCTGCATTCGCTCGTACTGCTCGAGTCGGGACTCACGAGCCGGCAGCAACACAATGTCATCAGCGGCCCGGCGCCACTGCGGCGAAAGAACGTAGAACGACACCTTGCCGTCCGTCGCGACAAAAAAAGCACTGTCGAACGAATCGCCCTCGTCCGCCGCTAGCGACGGCCTTGGCTCAAAATCACCCGGATACGCGATGCTAAACCAGGCACCTTGATACAGCTTCCACGCGTTTTTCGGCCCGGCTGCTTCGCCGGCGTCGCCGGCAACAATCCCCAGCGGCGCCAAACATCCGCCTACGAGAGACAGAATCAAAGCAACAACGGCCGCGCCAAACAGACGCTGATGGCGCAGGACCGGCAAATCAGGTATCCATTCGCCATTTGAGGAAGGTGATAGCCCCTTCCTCATCAAGCTTTGCGCAAGGGCTCGACGCGCATATCGTCACCGTCGAAAAAGACATCCGGTGCATTGATCTTAGTAATGCGCCTGGAAAGGGTCCACCCGTCGGCGCGGCACATCGCCCGAAGCTCTGCTTCCTGCGCCCCTATGCCACAGATATCTAAAATCACGTTTCTGAACATGGCCAACCCCTTTTTAAAAACCTTGAACGAAACTGGTCACGCCTGGTGGCTAAACACGTTGCGTAAATCTGAGCCGTGATTCATTTCCTCAGCAGGACTCGGTATAGGCATCGAGCAATCCGCGCCGCACATCACTCATCGACTGCATCCGCCGGTTCTTCCTCATCAATGCAGCTTTTCATGGGCAAAGCGATCGCGATTCGGTTTTGTCAACTTGGCGGAACTTCTCCACAATATCAGCATCAATGATTCCTGCAACTATCGTGGATACCGTTTTCCTGCCAACATCATTGGGCGGGCTGTGCGGCTCTACCATCGTTTTACCCTGAGCTTCCGAGATATCGAAGATCTCCTCGCCGAGCGCGGTGTGGAAGTTTCATACGAAACGGTACGGCAGTGGTGCATGAAGTTTGGCCTGGAATACGCGCGACGGATTCGGAAACCTCGTCGCCCGCTGGGTGCCCGATGGTTCCTCGACAAGGTCACGGTCTCAATCCGCGGCCGCCGGAGATACCTATGGCGTGCCGCCGACCAGGACGGCGGCGTGCTCGATATCCTGGTGCAGAAACGCAAGCACAAGCAGGCCGCGAAGCGCTTCTTCCGCAAGCTCCTAAAAGCGCAGGGAAAGGTGCCTTTGGACATTACTACTGACATGCTTCCAAGCTACGGTGCAGCAAAGAAGGAAGTGATGCCATCAGTCGCCCACTGCAAAGACGGGTCTACAAACAACTGAGCCGATGTATCGCGTGAGCGTACTCGCGAGCAATAACGTCAAATGCGCGGCTTGAAGTCTGAAGGCCATACGCAACGATTTCTTGCGATACATGGACAAGTGCACAATCTGTGTCGGGTCCGCCGACACCTATTGCGCGCAATGAACTACCGTATCCTGCGAACCCGTGCATTCGCCGAGTGGCAGGCTATTGTGTGTGCCTGCTGAACACGGAGTCGATCGTCATCTCGTTCGGGCGATTCAATGTTCCAGGGTCTGACAAGTTAACAGAACCACTGGATACCGCGACAGCATCAGCCGGGCATCGAGATATCGACGACCAGTCTGGGAATAATACCGCGCGCATCCGCTCCCGGAGGCTTGCCGTTAAATCGGACATGTCAGGATTCTCCTCTTGGTCGAAACTCCTGCTAAGGGGGGCGCTTTGCATGGTGGCTTTTTGAAATCTGTTTGAAATTTGGCAAGTGACTGGCCGATTTCCCGATTGCTGGGCACCAAATATTCTCTCGGGCCAGTGGCTATACTGAAGATGGTAACAATGGGCGACTGAAACTGGCATCGTGAAGAGACGCAGAGCCCGGTAGGCAACTACGCGATAGATAACAGCAAATTGGAAAACATAACATGCGAATCGGTCACCTTGGCAAAGCCCTGTTTCTAGCCACCCTTGCGGTGACAATCACCGGCTGTGACCAGACGGTCAAATACGAACTTCCCAGGTCCGAAGCGACCAAGCAGGAGACACCTATCTACGTCACCTGCAACGCCGAGGGCGTGCCAGTTGTGCTCGACAGCGAGGGCAACCCGTTGAAGGTCGAGGGCACCGCCTTGGCGGAGGAGACCCCCAACCCGTCTACCACCAAAGACGTCACCCAGATCACCGCGCGCAAGGCCTCCAGCTCGCGCTATTACCTGCTTTACATCAACGGACGGTATTACAAAATACAGCTGCCGAACTGATCAGCAGCGATACGACGGTGCGGACACCGCGCATGCATCTTGCCCGGCCACCGCCTGGGTTCGTAAGGTACCTGAAACGTTAACCCCGGTAGGGGCTGTCTACGGACCTGTGGCTGGCGAATTCGTAATTTTTACCCGAATTGGGCAACTTAGGCAGTCTTGTTCCGGAACGTAAGCTCCCTTACGCTGAACTGC
>Ga0316201_10001377_pt1 | contig 16228 bp, 12 predicted proteins | sample CS6wburrow_MG_FD_204516 | JGI IMG/M metagenome (GOLD analysis project Ga0316201, IMG submission 204516) | Coastal sediment microbial communities from Delaware Bay, Delaware, United States - CS-6 worm burrow | ecosystem: Environmental > Aquatic > Marine > Coastal > Sediment | place: USA... | reverse complement strand
TCTGGGACGGTGAGGACCCGCATTCGACAGTATTGGCAGAATATTTCAAACGAACCTACCAGGAAGCCGGCGGCAGCGTAATTTCCATTGATATCTCAGCCAGGCAGCAGGATTATAACAAGATTCTGAATCAGCTGCAGAAAAACAAAGTTGAATTCATCTATCTGCCAATGGAAGGGCGCCACGTGGCAAGTTTTGAACAAAGTGTGAGAGAAATCGGCTTCAAGCCCCAGTCGATGGTAAGTGATGGTGTTCTGTCCCAGATGATGCTCGAGTATAAAAACAATCCAAATCTTTTGGAGGGTATGCTGGCGACCGACATCTACACAAACGAAGTACCGCTGTCAGAATTTGGTAAATCAGTATCCATAAAATTCAAGAAACTTTTTGATACTCCGGCCACCACCATCACCGCTCTCGGTTGTGAAGGGGCTCACGTGGTTCTGACTGCCCTTCAAAATTGCGGCAGAGATCCTCAGAGTGAGTGTGTCAATAGAATGATACGCAGTGGCAATGATTTTGAAGGGATCCTGGATTCTTTTTTTATCGGCTTGGACGGTAAGGCGCAGCGTCCTGTCTATATCAATAAAATCAGAAAACAGCGGCTCCGTTTCTTGCTCAAGGTTAACTGAGTATTGGCCATCAACTCCTCCAGCCAACCACTCCTATGATCTGGCAGGGATGCTGGATTCGGCGACCTATTCTGTGCTAAAATAAGACAGGATATATAGTTGTTCATCTTCCCCAAGACAGGCCTGCTGCTGCAGCCAGGGAGGTCGCGATGAGTTTTATGGCTATCATCGTAAGAGCTGACTCTGCCAAACCACAATTGCAGCCACTCCCCCACCATTTCAAAATTTTACAGATAGCCGATAGCCTTGCATGCTGCAAGGAGTACCCCGCTCTAGAAGTCGAACTTTAACCTGAGGAGGCAATCATGGCGGTTAAGATTTTCATCAGCAGAAAATTCAAAAAGGATGCGCTTAAAGATGCACCGGCCATGCTCATCCAGGCACGCAAAAACGCAATGTCAAACAATGGCTATATTTCCACCGAAACACTGGTCAATCATGACGACCCATGCGAGATCGTCGTGGTCTCTATGTGGCAGAAAAAAGAGGATTGGGACGTCTATGTGAGAAGCCCGCAACGTCAGGAAAATGAGAAGAAATTTGCTGCGCTTCTTGCTACCGAAACCGATTACCGGGTATATAAAATGGGCATGTAATCGGCCGATTAGATACATGGCAGTAGGTTCCCTGTTGTCGAAATACTGCCGAATTTTGCTGGCGAAGCTAGAAAGCCAGAAGCAGTGCCTGACAGGAAAGGGGTGTGCACTCTCTTGACAGTACAGATCTTGTGCTCGAGGTACACTATTATGACCACAATTTGACAATAGAGCCGGATTACATATCCGTGCTGATCGTCAATTCCATTCAGCCATTGTCTCTGATAAGCGGTTAACACAGCTGAAAAGATTAAACCGCAAGTTCAGGGCGGGCTCTGCCTTGCTGATTCGTTAGCAGCGCTGATGGCGAGCATTCGCTAGAGTCTGTATCTTCTTTTGGAAGTTTTCTTTTGGATCGCAGTCGTCTATAGTGGCTGAGTAATCCGCTTGATTAATCTGATATTTTAGAGAGTTGAGTAAATAATCAAAAGGCAATGGGTAATAGTGAAGGACATATGGTACTTACCTTGGCTATGCTCAAAAAGCGTTACACTATACACCGTTTTGCTCCAGACTCCACCATTCCGGAAATGGTCTTTCAAAGCGAGTTTTATACAGTGAGCAGAACCGACGAAGAGCTTTCCATAGTGTGTGACTCGGCAATGGACCTGAAGTCACCGAAGAGTGAGAAGGACTGGCGTATAATTAAAATTGTCGGCCCACTGGATTTTTCTCTTACCGGTGTACTGGCAGAAATCTCCGCAGTACTCGCCGGAGTGCAGGTGCCAATTTTTGCACTGTCGACTTTCGATACGGACTACATCCTTATAAGAAGCGAGCGTATGGAAGAGGCAAAAAAGACTCTTCTGCAGGCGGGGTATAATTTTCTCTAGACAAAACGTTGGTTCCCTCAGCTAAAAACATTTCCCAACATTTTCCCAGGATCCGTTTTTGACCCAATCGTGTTTCTGGGCAAAAAGACGGTCACTATCGTACAGTTTTTTGGTTTTGCTGCGTTTCAGAAATTTATCGTATTGGCTTGGGCCGCCGTTGTACATGGCATAGACTAGTTGGGCAAGGGTGTCGGTTTGGGAAAGGATTTCTGACCCGTATTTCCCCAGAGCATATTTCTGCAGGTAGAGATCAGCGATCTCACATCCGGCACTGGCGTTGTAGCGAATATCCCACCTCAGGCGCTGAGTGTCGTAAATCCCCCGCCAGACTCGTTCATTGACCTGCATGATGCCCACTGAGCTGTTGTTGTACGAGAGTAAATAGGTCAGTTTTGCATCCTTTACCACAAATTGCTTGAAGCAGCTCTCCTGCCAGGCAATAGCAGGGATTATCGTACGGTATATTTCGCTGAGATTAGCGGGCAGTTGTCGTCGAATTACGAGGCTGGTAGCCGAAAACTCAAGAAGATCTCTGATCCTGTTGAGGTAATCCTCAAAATTGTTTTTTGGAGCTTGCCAGCTTTTGATCTCCGAGAAAGATGGCCGGTTACTCGCATAGGCGGATGGAAAAAACAGAGACTCTATGATCTTCAGCATGTGCCCTGCTGAGGTATCTGGATCGGTTGCCGACGGTTGTTCGCTTTCAGGAGAAGGCTCTTGTTGTTCAGGGTAAGCCTGGAACAGCTGCTGCAGCGCTTTGTTGATATCAGGGGAATAGTGCAGTTCAATCGATTCGCCACCAAGAATTTTAGCCAGCCGAACGAGCCCATTCCTGCTGACCTCTATACCGAACGCAGGGCCTAACTCATCAAGAATCATCAGTGCATCAACTGCGGTGATAAAGCTGAGGTAGCCAAGCCCTTTCTCTGGTGGGCGGTGTAACATCTGATTTCTGAATATCCCGGAGAGGAGTTCCCAGCCGTTGAGGAACTGATCACGAACGAAATCTTTTTGGATGGTCGGATCATTGATCTGGGAGACAAACTGGTAACGGGTATCGAGCAGAAGATCGATGAGCTGCTGTTTTTCGCCGGGGCTCAGTGGCTGTTCCGAGAGCATCGTTATAAGAAAAACCAATAGGGAATCCCAGGTTTCCCAGAGATCCAGAAAGTTCTCCATCTGCTCTTCAGAAAGTGTTTCAACTCCTTCATCAGCCTCGGTAGCGGCTACTTCAACTGCATCGGCGTGAACATTGACCATGAGGGTGGTCTCATTGGCGGTGATGGCACCAGGCCTGATGCTGTTCAGCAGTTGTTCTGCCTCGCTCCGAGCTTCGGGGGTGAACATCGGCAGAATAAAGGTCCTCAGATCTTCAACCGGAGAATCGAGTTTGATGGCAAACTCCCGCATGTGCTCATTTACCAACGGCAGCAAACGTTTGAATACGACATCGAAACTGTCGATCTCCTGACCGTCTGCAGAAAAGATTTTGGTGTCGACGGTCTGGAAGGTGAGATCCCAGTTACTGCTGTTGAGTTGAGGAATTTGGGAAATCTCAATCGAGCCACTCCACTGGTAGGGCATTAGACAGTTTTCACCCAGCGGCGTACCGAGATGAATAAAGATCTTCGAGGCTAAATTAACAACGTTTGCGCCACCTGAGAAATGGGGTTCGGACAACCTGAGCTCAAGACAACCTCCTGCCTCGTAAAGCAGCTGGGCGGTTTGGTTCGGGTCAGTGAAGGATGACTGGACGAGCAGGGCGTCGAGCAATTCGTATTCAAGGTTTATTGGAATTGTTATCTCTTTTGCCTTGCTTTCAAAGACAAGCACCAGAGAGAAGAGGGCTGCGACGAGAATGGGCAGAATTTTGTTCATTATAGCGGACATGGTCTGTTGTGGATGGTCAGAGATTTCACCATACCAGGTGATTCATAGATTTCCTATAGTAAAGACCCTTGACAAATCAAGCCCAGTTCCAGGTTTGTTGCAAAATGAAAAAAGTTAAACAGTCGTTTAAAAAAAACTTGTGGGTGGTCCCTTTTGATGGTATCAAATATTAAACGAACGTTTAAAAACTTTTGGAAGATTTCATCTATGATTGCCTCGAAACAAAGAATTTTAGAAACCGCTGTTATCATGTTCGCGCGCAAAGGTTATGGAAGTACAGGACTGAGAGACCTGGCGGAACAGGCGGGCGTCAATCTGGCAATGGTTAATTATTTTTTTGGCAGCAAGAAGGGGCTGCTGAAGGTCATTCTTGATACCTTCCTGTCGGGTTACCATGACATTGCCCAGCAGGAACTGACTTCAGACGGGGATATCGACACCAAGGTGAGACGTTTCATGAATCGGATCATTCCCTATATCAGAGCCAATAAGGATTACTTCATAGTCGTTCTGACTGAGCTTCCCCATGACGACCCGGACATTATTGAACACAAAGCATCCTGGATCCGAAAAATTGTCGACCTTGTCCAGGATGAGATTTGCACACCATTGTCGGCTGCTGCAGAACAGAAAATAACTCCCTACCTAATCGGTCCGGTAATGATAGGTATGATCGCCATGCGGTTTCTTGTCGAACCGATTTTTGCAAAGGTGAAGCCGGTTGACCTGGAAGTTGACATCCATGACGGCTATCCTGATTTGATCGCAGATATTTTTCTCTACGGAATTCATGGAATACAAAGCAGGGAAGGGGAGGTTGGGCAGTGAGAAAATTCAGAGAAAAGGCGGAAACGTTATTCGACCAGGGGGCAGGTCTGGTTATCAGATTTCGGTTTGTGGTGGTTCTCTTGTCAATCGTGGGTGCGGTAATGCTGGCATCGAACATTAGAAATCTCCAATTCGATACATCCAACGAAGGCTTTCTGCGCAGTGATGATCCGATTCTCACCACCTATAACGAGTTTAGAGAACAGTTCGGCAGAGACGACATGCTGCTCCTGGCAATCCATTCAGACAACATATTTTCTCTGGAATTTCTCGAACGCCTCAGGGCCTTGCATGAAAATATAGAAAACGAGATTCCCAATATCAATGATATGATCTCGTTGATCAATGCGCGCTCTACAAGAGGTGAGGGAGATGTGCTGCTGGTCGACGATTTACTGAGCGAATTCCCGGAAACAGAAGAACAACTCGAAAAGCTCCGATCACGGGTCATGAGCAACCCTCTCTATCAAAATCAGCTAATTTCTGTGGACGGTCTGTATACAACCCTCGTTATCGAAAGCAATGTCTATACCGAAACAGGAGATAACGATCTGTTCTCTGGTTTTGAGGATAGTGGCGGATCCCATGATGCCGTATCGGACAATGGCTTGTCCTCGGGTAAATTTATAAGCGATAGCGAGAACAGCGAATTTGTGGAGGCAGTCTATGAGGTTGTAAGAAAATATCAGAGCGATGATTTTCAGATATATATCGCCGGCTCTCCTGCTGTAATGCATTCCATAAAGCTTTTCATGCAGAGCGATGTAAAAAAATTCCTGCGCATCGCCATTCTGGTCATCGGTTTCTGTTTGTTGGTAATGTTCCGACGGGTGTCAGGCGTCATCCTGCCCCTGATAGTTGTTGCAGTCTCGGTGGCTTCGACCCTGGGCCTCATGGCTTTTCTGGGCGTGTCTTTCAAACTGCCGACCACGATCCTTCCGTCGTTTCTACTCGCTGTGGGTGTCGGTGCCAGTGTGCATGTCCTCTCACTCACTTATCAGGGTTTGCGCAGAGGCCAGCAGAAAGATTTAGCCATACGCAACGCTTACTCTCACTCTGGTCTGGCCATAGTTATGACTTCTTTAACCACGGCAGCCGGTCTTGCTTCTTTCTCGCTGGCGGGAGTTGCCCCGATTGCTGATCTTGGGATCTTTTCCTCGATAGGGGTAATGATTTCGCTGTGGTTCACGCTCACCCTGCTGCCCGCGCTATTGGCGATCATGCCGTTGAAGATAAAAGACCCGCAAAGGGTTGCTTTAAAGAACAGGGTAGACAGGCTGCTCGAATTTCTTGCAGATTTTTCAATTGATCATCACCGCACCATATTGATCGTCACTGCAGCTTTATTAGTGATCGCGCTCTCGGCTGCTGTTCAGGTGAGATTTTCCCACCAGGTACTGAACTGGCTTCCCGAAGATTTACACGTCAGAAAATCGACCGAGGTAATCGACCAGGAATTGAAAGGCAGCGTGGTTCTGGAAGTATTGCTGGATACAGGAGTCGAAAACGGACTCTACGACCGCGATACTTTGCTGGTGATTGACAGGCTGACCGGAGAGATGGAGAAGGACTTCCAGGATCAGAAGGTCTTTCTTGGGAAATCTATTGCGGTGACCACTATCCTTAAGGAAATTCACCAGGCACTGCATGCCAACAATCCGGATTTCTACAAGGTTCCTGATAATCAGCGTCTTATACCTCAGGAATTTCTCCTATTTGAAAATTCAGGTTCAGACGATCTCCAGGATGTGGTCGATTCGAGGTTTCAGGTGGCCAGGATAACCCTGAAGGTGCCCTGGCAGGATGCGCTTCTCTACCGACCTTTCATCAATGAAGTTCAGAACCGCTTTGAGACCGGATTTGCCGGCCAAAGACTCGCTGGTGGTGAGCCAATGAGCGTCACAGTGACCGGCATCATGTCGATTTTCGGACGTATCATAAGTGCAGCTATCTATTCCACCGCCCAGAGCTACATCATCGCCCTGGTAATCATTACCATACTGATGGTTATGCTGATCGGTAATCTGAAATTAGGGTTGATAAGCATGATTCCGAATCTGACCCCGATCCTCTGTGTCATTGGTTTCATGGGGCTTGCATCGATTCAGTTCGACATGTTCACCATGCTCATTGCCCCGATCGCCATAGGTCTCGCCGTCGATGACACCATTCATTTCATGTACAATTTTAAAAAATATTTTGAAAAGACAGGTGATGTGCGTGAGGCGGTGCACCTTACCCTTCAGACTGCCGGCAGGGCAATGCTGACCACCTCGGTGGTATTGTCCATCGGCTTTTTCATCTTTACTCTTGCTTCCATGAACAACCTTTTCTTTTTCGGGCTGCTCACCGGTATAGCCATACTCCTGGCTTTGGCTGCCGATCTGATCCTGGCACCGGCCTTAATGGCATTTGTGATCAAAGAAGACAAAAAGAGAGAAACTCTCAACAACCTATCCACCGCAGGGGGGTAATATGAAACTTCTAACCTATATAGGCTGGCTGGTGCTTGTCTTTACCTTAGGCGCTGCTCCACAGGCCGATTCAGCTCAGGATGCCAGATCAATAATGGAACAGGTCGATGCTCGGGACGATGGTGACAATCAGACCGCGGATCTGCAGATGACTCTGATCGATCAAAACGATAATGAGCGTAAACGGACAATTAAGCTTTTTTCCAAAGACAAGGGCAGAGATACCTGGAGAATGCAGTTCTTCCTTGCTCCTGCAGACGTCAAGGATACCGGTTTCCTCACCTATGATTACTACGGCGGCGAGCAAGACGACGATCAGTGGCTCTACCTGCCTGATTTGCGCAAGACCAAGCGTATTGCATCCTCTGACAAGTCATCATCGTTTATGGGTTCAGATTTTTCCTATGCCGATATGACCAGGCGGGTTCTCGATGAGTGGGATTACAAACTGCTCAAGGAAGATCTGGTAGATGGGCAGAAGGTCTGGCTGATCGAAACTGTGCCAGTATCGAAAGCGGTTGAGGATCGCTACGGGTATAAGAAGTCGATCGTCTATGTCAGGCAGGACAATTTTATGGTTATCCGGGCCATCCATGTGTTGAAATCAGGCAACAAGGTAAAATATATGGAGGTCAAGAAAATCGATCAAATTGACGGGATCTGGGTGGCGGTTGAAACCTGGATGAAAACCACCAGGAATAAACGGACGCTGCATAGAACCATCCTGACCATGGATGATATCAAATATAATCAGGACCTCGATGAGTCGATTTTCTCTGTCAGGCAACTTGAAAAAGGGTTGTAAAACACAATTTGGCCTGAAGAAGGTTGTTGTTCTTTCGACGATTCTCTTCGTCTTTATCATCGTTTCGTCAATTTCCCGGGCTGACGAACTGGAAGATCTTCTGTCCGGATTTGAAGATGAGGCGATACCAACCACTGATAAGGATAGCGAAGGCAACCTTGATGAGTTGCTGGGTGGGTTTGAGGAGGAGAATCAATCTTTCACCCTCTCAGACGATCCACCTCAATCTGTCCTTCCGGACTGGCTGCAACTAAGCGGTAGCCTCGCTCTTCAGTCCACTGTCAATTTTTCACAGCAGGCGCCGCTGCCGGGTCAACCTGACTATCGTGGCTTATCAATGTTTCGGGGAGTTGCTGAGCTGCTCAGTGATGTGCATCAAGATAATTGGAAGGCGCGGGTCGGCATCGCCATGTTTTATGATGCGGCCTATCTTCTGAACGGCCAGCGACAGTTTTACACAGATGAGTTTCTAGACCAGTACGAGAGTGAAGTGAGACTAAATGAAGCCTACCTCCAGGCAGATCTCAGTCCAAAGCTGGACTTGAAGATCGGTAGACAGATTGTGGTCTGGGGAAAATCGGACAACATCAGAGTCACCGATATACTCAATCCTTTGGATCTCAGATGGCCGGGCCTGGTCGATATACGGTTTCTGCGATTACCGGTGACCATGACCAAACTTGATTATTACCGGGGCAACTGGAATCTTGGAGGAATGGTTATCCATGAACCGAGGTTCAATGAATTTCCTGTATACAATGGCGAATTCTACCCTTTCGTGAGAGCGATTCCAGAGCCAGAAGAGCCAGAAGTGAGCTGGTCGAATCAGCAGGCAGCGATGAGTCTCAGCGGGATTTTCAGTGGTTGGGATATTGCTTTCTACGCAGCCTATGTCTTTGACAAAAATCCTTATTTTTCCGATCTGGAATCGGGTCAGCGGCACTATGCTGATGTTTTTTTTGGAGGTGGAGCTGTAAATTATGCCGTCGGCAACTGGCTGTTGAAGGGAGAAGCTGCCTTCTGGGACGGGCTGAGATTTTCTACTATCGAGGAAGATAAACAGCGAGTCGACATGCTGGTTGGGGTCGATTATTCAGGATTTACCGAGACCACCATCACCCTCGAGTTCGCCAATCGGCATCTGGTCGATTTCGATGACCGGCTCAGCCAATCGCCTGACGGGCAGAAACAAGACTGGCAACAGTTTGCCTTCAGGCTTACCAGGGACTTTCTCAACGATACCCTGCACTTTACTTTACTTGTTTCATCTTATGGCATTTTTGCCGGCGAAGGCGGCTTCGAACGATTTCAGCTGGAATATGACCTGCGCGACAATCTCACTCTGACCGGTGGAGTGGTACTCTACCAGTCGGGCGACTTCCCTTCGTTCCAGGATGTGGGTGACAACGATCGACTTCTTTTTGAAGTAGAGTACAGGTTCTGACAAAAAAACACCTGTATTCCGGCTGAGGGGTAAGGTTGCCGGAATACAGGTGCAAGCTATCCATCTGCAGATAAAGCTCCCCTTAGGATGGATAGCACGGAGGGCATAAAGGTCGAGTCAAACGGCGCCGAACTCCTTCTGGATTGCTTCCAATACTTCATCAGACATTTTATAACTGTGTTCTTCACCGGGGAATTTGCCGGTCAGAACCTCTTCCTTGTACTGCTTGAAGGTGTCGATCATTACCTCACCGAATTTCTGGTACTGCTTGGCAAATGATGGGGTGAAATTATCGTACATGCCAAGTACGTCCGGGGTGACCAACAGCTGGCCTGAACATTTGGGGCCGCCGCCGATGCTGATGGTCGGGACATCGAGTTTTTGGGTGACATAATCGGAAAGTTTGGCTGGCACCGCCTCGAATATGATGGAGAAGGCGCCTGCTTCCTGAAGGGCCAGCGCTTCTGATACGACTTTCCGGGCAGAATCCATATCCTTGCCCTGAACCTTTAAGCCGCCAAGGGCACCGACTGCCTGGGGGTGCAACCCGACATGGCCGACCACAGGAATACCCATCTGGACAATTGCTTTGGTCTTTTCTATGTGGTGTGGGGTAGCCTCGAACTTAACGCCGTCAACTTTCGCCTCGGTAATAAAGCGAGCCGCGTTTCTCATCGTCTCTTCTATGGAATACTGAAAGGATCCGAACGGCATATCGGCGATCACCATGGTCCGGTCGCAGGCTCTGGCCACCGCCGCACAATGAAGTACCATCATGTCCATGGTGGCGGTCAGCGTGGTGGGGTGCCCGTGCACGACCATGGCGCAGCTGTCGCCCACCAGGATCATGTCAATCCCCGCATCGTTGACTTTTTTCGCTGTTGGATAGTCATAGGCGGTGAGCATGGTGATGGTTTCCTTGTTATCCCGCATGGCCTGAATGGTTTTTACTGTATGCTTCATTGGTGGGTCTCCTTGGTATAAATTTCTGGTTTACTGGATCTTGTTTTTGATTTCAGTCTATTTTTTTTACGATCTGAGCGAGCGCGTCATCTTCTCCGACATTGCCGGGAAATACGATATAGGTCATACCCGGATAGCGGGTCTCTTCCCCACAGCGCCAGGCAGGAACACCCGGTAGGGCCTGACCGATTACCATAGCCCTCTTGATGCCCAGGGCCTTGGTGGCGATATCGCTTGAAGTAATACCACCTTTGGCAACCAGGTAGCGCGGCTGGCGGGTTATGCTGCTGACGATCTCCACCAGACTCTCTGAGACGATCCGGCCGATTTCCAGACTGGAGGCAGCATCGCTGCCGGAAACCAGTGATCTGCTGGTATAAATCGCCGCGTCTGCACCCGAACCAAGTGTCTGATTGGTAAATGATACGACCCGTTCGATTTCGGCAGCTCTTCTGCTTTCATCGAGAAGTTCGTCTACCTGTACTTCAATGGCAGCGACGTCGGTGAGATCGAAGAGTGCACTGACCTGTGATGTCGTTTTCGGCACATAGGAGCCAATCACGAACAGACCGCCGTTGTCGCTGGGAGAGACCAGCTGGTCACCAGCTAGCAGGCCGTCACCGGCATCAAGCCCGATACGAGACCTGACAAAAGAGGCGGCAGTACGGTACAAAAATTCGTAGCCATCATTCTCAACTTTAATAAGGGCTGAGACGACCACCTCCATATCCCTGTAGCTGGCGGCGTTTACGAAGCAGGCGGCACCTTTGGGCACAGATCTGAAGATATCGGCAACCCGGTCAGGCCCACCAACTCTGATGTCCTGCAGGCTCACCGATATTACTTCTTCGGCTTTGATTTTTCCTCCGGTCTTTTCTTCGATGTAGTTCTTCAGGTTTGAATTGGCAAAACCAAAGGCCGCATCTTTGGCAAACGGTGTCATCGAAGCAGGAACGAGTGAATCGAGCTCTTTGACATAATGAATGTCGTTCAGAGTAAAGCGCCCCCCTTCCAAGAAGAACGGCACGATCAGGTAAGGAAGCTGGTCCTTCTTCAGAGCTTGGGCGGAGGCATCTACCTCAGAAGGAAAATGTCCACGCAGAGTAGAGTCGCTGCGGCTTATCACGACCACGCGAACGCCGGATTTTTCGGAAGCACGATAGAGGTTTTCTCCAATTTCACGGGCCAGGTCGCAGGCCGCATTCTCGGTCAGGCTTCTGCTGTTTGTCAGTATGAAAAAAGCAGGGAATTCACCTGATAGTTCCTCTTCAAGGGCAGCCACCGACCAGGTCGTCAATACCGGTATGTCCCGCACCGTCTGGGTGCCGGTGGGATCATCGTCGAGCACGACTACTTTATAAGTCGATTGGCCAAGCTCCTGTTGAATCCTGGGCAACAGATCTTCCTGCCACTCGGGCGGCAGGGTGTCAAGATAGCTTATGTCAATAGTTGGTTCGCTCATTTGTCTGGTCTATTTGAGTGAGAAAATGTTTTGTTCGATGAACTTCCAGGTCTCGATGTAATCTCCTTTGGCCATCAATGATTCCAGTTGGACCACGTCGATCCGATCAAACAGCTGCCAGATTTTTGTGGTAAGCCGGCTGTTGGCCTCAAATGTTCCTCTGATGTCCCACCGGGTCGGTGAGGTGTCGGAGGTGAAGAAGTCATCGTAGTTATACTTTTTCAGGTAATAGAGGAATTCAACGTAATCGAGGAAATGCTTGGTGCCGCAGAAGTAGTCCCAGTCCCATTTGCCATCGTTGTCATTGATGTGGATATAGTAGCTGAAAGGACTTGCTTCCAGCAATGAAACCGCTTCGGCCGGGTTTTCGCTGCCGTACATGGAGTGACCGAAATCAAGCGTCACACCCATTTCCTTTATCTTGATGTCATTGAGCAGGCACAGCGCCTTGGCGGCGTTATCGACAAAGCAGCGCCCCCTGGTTTCGCTCGGTTTGTATTCGACATACAGAGGTATTTCTTTTCGATAATCTGCTGCTTCGGAAAAGGTTTGGATCAGGTGTTTCCAGGCCAGCGCGTAGTCGTTCTGGAAGGCGAACTCGTAACCGTCGCCCAAGGGACAGCAGGTCACCTTGTCGGCGCCAATGTCGGCGGCAAAATCTTTTGCATTTTTGATGAACTGAACAGCCTTTTCCCTGACCTGTTGTTCCAGCGATGTCACACCGCCGTTACGGAACTCAGGTTCGGCTTTAACGTTGACATTGACTGCCGACACGTTGAGATTGTACTTCGCCAGTGCATCTTTTGTTTCTTTGACATCGTTAACTTCGTAAGGATGAACGATTTCAACCCCGCTGTAGCCTTCGATGGTTGACAGCAAAGCAAATTTACCGTCGAGATCCAGCGGTTTGTTATATTCGTGAAAACGATCTTTGGTTTGCGAGAGAAAACTCGTGATAATTGCCAGTTTGAGCATGATAATATCTCCAAATTAATAGTAAGTTACATTCAATCCCTATAGTTATGCCGGTTTCGAATTATTGAATAATTTTCCTTTCAGATGTTCTACGATCCGTTTATACCAGCCGAACTGACTTAAAACGGTGAGAACGATAATAATAAAGAGAATCAGCGACACCGGCCGTTGGAAAACGGGCATAAAGCTTCCCTGGGATACCATTAGGGCCCGACGCAGGTTTTCATCGGCCATGGGACCGAGAATAACGCCGATAACGAGTGGTGCAATCGGATATCCCATGTTGGTGAGGAAGTAGCAGATGATACCGACCGGCAGCATCAGGTACAGGTTAAAAATATTGAGTCCTAACGAATAAGATCCGATGATGCAGAGTATCCCGATAATCGGCATGAAGAGCGGAGTTGGAATATTGAGTACCTTGACCACCTGTTTTGCCAGAATCATACCGGTGATCCACATGGCCATTGAGGCGAGCAGCAGAATCGCGGCTACCTCGAGGATGAAGGTCGGATGCTCAAAGCTCATCATCGGTCCCGGGGTGACCCCGTGAAGCATCAAGGCTCCAAGGAGCATTGCGGCTGGGGGACTGCCGGGGATACCGAGGTTGAGCAGTGGAATCATCGCTCCCCCGACACAGGCATTGTTGGCGGTCTCACTGGCAATAACGCCTTTGAGCTCACCGGTACCAAAGGTTTCGGGGTGTTTGGACGTGTTCTTTGCCGTACCGTAGGATACCCAGCCGGCTATATCTTCGCCGATGCCCGGCACGGCGCCGATGCCGACGCCAATAAGAGCAGAGCGAATGATGGCTGGTATATTTCTCAGGACCGTACCGAATTCCGGGATTATGCGCTGGAGTTTTTCAGCTTTCGGCATTTGAGACTTAGCTCGCAAAACATCGATGATCTGGGGAATACCGAATGCACCGATTAACACTGGAACCACCTCGATCCCGCTTTCCAACTCGGTGATGCCAAATGTAAATCGGGGGAAAAACTGGAGCTGATCGCGGCCGATACAGGCAAGGAACAAGCCGAGAAAACCGGCTATCCACCCTTTGATTACCAGATCCGGAGCTGTCAGGGTACCACTTATAAGGATACCGAAAAAGGCTAGTAGAAAAAATTCGAAAGATGTGAATTCCAGTGCAAACCTGGAGATAAGCGGAGAAATGGATACAACGAACAGCATGCTTACTATGGTGCCGATGGCAGAGGCGGTTGTTGTCAGACCGATGGCTCTGCCGCCTTCTCCTTTCTGTGCAAGTGGGTACCCGTCCAGGGCAGTAGCGGCTGCCGCTGCGGTACCTGGAATATTTATCAGAATTGAGGCATAGGATCCTCCATAGGTTCCGCCGACGTAAATCGAAAGCAGGCAGATCATGGCCATCGGCGTATCCATCGAGTAGGTGAGGGCTGTCAGCAGGGCAACACCGAGTGTCGAGGTAAGGCCGGGCATGGCTCCGAACAGGATGCCGAGCAAAACGGAGCCGAAAAGAATCGCCAGGGATACCGGCTCGGAAATCATCGATCCGGCAATTTCGAAAAATGTTTGTATGCGTTCTAAAATGACCATCTCAGTACTCCCTTATGACCAGATTTCAGCGTACCAGACAGCATCCAGCAGGTAGACAACGACCCCTTCGAACGGCATCGGTACGAGTAGGAAGTATTTGAAAATAACGCCGATGGTGAATGGAGCCAAAAAACCGATCAGTAGACTGAGCTTGAATTTTTTGAAAAGTTCAGGATTGGTTTTGAGCTTTTTGAAATAATAGGCAACCAGGATAACTATAAAGAGCAGAACAGGATAATCGGCAGAGAATGGTATGATTTCATCAATTTTACCAGCAAGACCGGTAAGGATATAGGCACCCAGGACAAAGGTTCCGGTAACGATCATGAGGATCAAACGCGGCAGATCTTCGTCGGTACCACAATAAAACATGAAGAAGAAAATAAGCAGAAACAAAATTGCGCCGAGGAAGAAATCAATCCGCGGAACCAGTAAAAAAACGAACACAAAAAGAGTCAGGACGATTCCATAAAACCTTATGGTTGTATGTGCCTTCAGGAACTCATTGAAATCAGGGCTCCTAAAATAGTCGAAAACCTGCTGAATACCAGCTTTACCTACAGATTTAATAGCCGTTCTAACCAGCAGCAGACCAAGCAGCGTAATCATTGCGCCCACGAGCATGGGAAAAAGGGCAGGGGATACGTACCAGACGTTTTGTACGCCTGCATATGAGTCTTTCATGGGCATTTTTAATGCCTGGCTTATAATCACAAAGCCGAGAAGGACGATGAGTGTTCCTGAGAAAACATCGGCCTTTCTGAGTTTATCTTTATCGATCATCAGTTGTTACCTTGTTTCAATCAAGAAATACGAAAGAAATAAGGCCGGGCGCCTGCGCGAGAAGTTCATTGGCAACGCCCGGCCTGTTTTGCAACAATCTTAAAGTGTTTCTATTACACGAGAATCCCCGATTAAGGCTTAGGAATTCCAAGTGTGTCGGGGCTGACTTTAGCAGCGCCCAGCTCATGCAGCGTCCAAGCAAAATTGGACTGCAGTGCGTCAAAAATCTTGCGGGATTCTTCACCGGTTGCACCGGAGAGGACATAGTAGTTCTCTTTTGCCCAGGTTTTGACTTTGTCGGTAGCCATAGCTTTGTTGAACGCGTCGATCAGGACATCTTTTGCTTCCTGGGGAACGTCGTTCGGGATGGCGAATCCGATAGCCTGGGAAATCGGCAGGTACTCGGACAGCCCTGGATAGGCGTCGAAACCTGAAGGAATGGTACCGAGACCGTCAACTTCAAACGCATCCGGAATCAACATAGCCAGCGGACGCAATTTGCCGCCGCGGAGCAGTTGTTGCTGTTCAGCAAGAGACGTAACGACGACCGTGACTTCACCGGCCATAGCTGCGTTCTGTGCAGGAGCGGATCCTTTATAAGGGATGAAGTTGAATTTTGCACCGGAACCTTTTTCAAGAGCGAGCAGATTCAGATGATGAATCGATCCTGCTGCACTGGCGCCTGCTTTGATCGAACCCGGATCTTTTTTTGCTGCTTCGATCAGATCCTCGAGGGTTTTATACGGAGCATCCGCCGTAACTGAAATCAGGTCAGGAGAACCACCGACGATGAAGGGGTCCCAGACGTTGAAGTTCTGGTCCCAACCGCCCTGAACACCGGCGGTGACATTTGATTCGGAGAGTCCGGTCAAGGTATAGCCGTCATGCTTCTGACCAAAGCCATAGGTCATGCCGACAGAACCGCCGACGCCACCGGTTTTATTTATTACATTGATGTTAACACC
>Ga0316201_10001376_pt1 | contig 16228 bp, 13 predicted proteins | sample CS6wburrow_MG_FD_204516 | JGI IMG/M metagenome (GOLD analysis project Ga0316201, IMG submission 204516) | Coastal sediment microbial communities from Delaware Bay, Delaware, United States - CS-6 worm burrow | ecosystem: Environmental > Aquatic > Marine > Coastal > Sediment | place: USA... | reverse complement strand
ATATTGGCCGCTTTAATCTGGATTGCCGCACCGGTTTGTGGATTACGACCCGTTCTGGCAGCACGAGACTTTACTGAAAAGGTTCCGAATCCTACCAATGAAACCTGACCTTTATTTTTTAGTTCATTTGTTATGGCGGTTACTGTCGCATCTAGTGCGCGTCCTGAAGCTGCTTTCGATAGATCGCTGGCAGCAGCTATTGCGTCAATTAGTTCAGATTTGTTCACTCTATTCCCCTTTGTGTTTATCTAGATAGTAAGTAATTAGTCGAAAGGCTTATAATTTAGCATTAATTATTTGCTCAAACACTTAAGCCCAAAAAACTTCAAGCGCTAATCTAATACGACCGAGGGAAATTTACAACGAAAATTTATCCCGACAAGCCATAATGTAAAATAAACACAGTTCATATCAGTGCGTACTGATTTGTTTCTTGGTCGATGTTTTATTGTCGGGTTGTTTTGCCACGACATCCTCATCTCTGGCCGGACTGGGCATGAATTGTAAGGCGATTTGCAAAACCTCATCAATCCATCGAACGGGACGTATTTCAAGGTCAGCCTTGATGTTGTCGGGAATTTCTTTTAAATCCCTCATATTTTCATCGGGAATGATCACTGTCTTGATTCCTCCACGATGGGCTGCCAGGAGTTTTTCCTTGAGGCCACCAATCGGTAGAACCTGCCCACGCAATGTTATTTCACCTGTCATAGCAACGTCTGCCCTCACTGGAATATCAACCAAAACCGAAACCAGCGCTGTGCACATCCCGACCCCGGCACTTGGCCCGTCTTTCGGTGTGGCACCTTCCGGTACGTGTATATGAACATCATTCTTTTCATAGAAATTTTCAGGTATACCTAGCGCTTTAGCCCTGTTTCTAACCACAGTCAAGGCTGCCTGAATGGATTCCTGCATGACGTCACCAAGCGAACCGGTTTTGATAATTCGACCTTTACCGGGTACCAGAGCCGATTCAATAGTCAACAGCTCACCGCCCGCCTGAGTCCAGGCTAAACCAGTAACCTGACCTACTCGATTTTCTTCCTCGGCAATACCGTATTTGTGTTTATGAACGCCAGACAGGTCTTCCAATTCATCCGGTGTTACCGTTACCTGAATCATTTTTTTCTTATTCAAGGCAGCGCGTTTCACCACTTTACGACAAATTTTCGCTATTTCCCGCTCGAGACCCCGAACACCCGCCTCACGTGTGTAGTAACGGATCAGATCAGTAATGGCCTCATCGGTTAAGACCAGCTCACCTTCCCGTAATCCATTATTCTTGAATTGTTTGGAGACAAGATAACGCTTGGCTATATTAAGCTTTTCATCCTCGGTATAACCTGGAATTCTGATAATCTCCATTCTATCCAGCAGGGCAGGCGGAATGTTCATTGAATTTGATGTGCACACAAACATCACCTCGGAAAGATCGTAATCAACCTCCAGGTAATGGTCGTTGAAGGAATTATTCTGTTCAGGATCAAGAACTTCCAACATCGCTGAAGCAGGATCGCCTCTAAAGTCAGCGCCCATTTTATCTATTTCATCTAGCAAAAAGAGCGGGTTTTTTGCTTCAACCTTGGCAAGTTTCTGCATAATTTTTCCGGGCATAGAACCAATATAGGTTCGCCGATGGCCTCGTATTTCAGCTTCATCCCGAACCCCGCCCAAAGACATCCGTACATATTTGCGGTTGGTTGCGCGCGCGATTGATTGCCCTAACGATGTTTTACCTACACCCGGAGGACCAACGAGGCAAAGCACGGGGCCCTTGAGCTTCTTTACCCGCTTTTGAACTGCAAGGTATTCGAGAATTCGGTCTTTTACTTCTTCCAGACCGTAATGATCGGCTTCCAGTATGGCCTCTGCTTTTTTCAAATCATGACGCACCCGGGTACGTTTTTTCCAGGGAATGCTGACGATCCAATCGATATAGCCGCGTACCACTGTCGCCTCGGCGGACATAGGTGACATTAATTTCAGTTTGTTGAACTCGGACAAGGCCTTCTTTTCTGCATCCCGCGACATTCCAGCGCCCTTGATCTTCTCTTCCAGACCCTCCATTTCATTGGGCACATCGTCAAGATCACCCATTTCTTTTTGAATGGCTTTCATTTGTTCATTCAAATAATACTCACGCTGGCTTTTTTCCATTTGCTGTTTAACGCGAGTTCTAATGCGCTTTTCAACCTGGAAAACGTCCATCTCGGATTCCATGATTGCAATCATGTGCTCAAGACGATCACCTTCATCTGACATTTCCAATATGTGCTGTTTTTCATGGATTGCCAGCGAAAGGTGCGAGGCAATTGTGTCAGCAAGTCGGCCGGGGTCTTCGATACTGGCAACAGCAGTCAAAATTTCTGAAGGTATCTTCTTGCTTTGCTTTGCATATTGTTCAAATTGGGTTCGAACTGCACGAGGTAATGCCTGTGCCTCGGATGGGGACAATGGCAGGCTGTTGATGATATCAATTTGAGCGTTGTAGCTATCTTCTGTTTTATTGAAGCATTTTACTTGCGCTCGACAATCACCTTCCACTAACACTTTTACAGTACCGTCAGGTAATTTAAGCAATTGTAAAATAGTAGCCACGGTCCCGACAGAATAGATATCTTCTGGTTCGGGATCGTCATGGGAGGCATCTTTTTGAGTGACGAGGAGAATCTGCTTATCGGCTTCCATGGCAGTTTTTAAGGCAACAATCGACTTGTCACGCCCCACGAACAATGGGATGACCATACCCGGAAATACCACGACATCCCTTAACGGCAGTAAAGGGATTGTTAATAACGGCTGGCCTTCATTATTTTCTGTTACTTTCGGAGATTGCGGCATTAATCAAGACCCTGTCTTCTCATTAAAAGGAATAACTATGTTATGGGGATTAGCAAATGAATTACAACCACGAACAGCACATGAAATGTACTGTTTTACTGAAAGGCAGTGAACCGCAGGTACAAAAAAAGGAGCATTACGCTCCTTTAATTTGCTTGCTTTTTTGTTGTGTATTGGTACTGATTGGTTCGCTTGATTCATAGATTAGTAGAGGCTCGGTACCCTCGTTGATAACCGAATCATCAATAACAACTTTTGAAATCCCAACCTGAGACGGGATTTCATACATGGTATCCAATAAGACCGATTCAAGAATTGATCGCAGACCCCGTGCACCGGTTTTGCGTTTCTGGGCTTTCCGTGCAATTTCGCGCAAGGCATCTTCACGAAAATCTATATCAACGCCTTCCATTTCAAATAATTTTTTGTATTGCTTGGTCAATGCATTTTTTGGTTCCGTTAAGATGCGAACCAAGGCGTCTTCATCCAATTCCCTAAGGGTAGCCAACACTGGCAAACGGCCAACAAATTCTGGTATCAGCCCGTATTTAACCAGGTCTTCAGGTTCAATATCCTCGAGAATATCACTAATGGACTTTTGATCATCCTTACTTTTCACTGACGCTGAAAACCCGATACTGCTTTTTTCTGAACGATCACGAATCACCTGGTCCAGACCAGCAAAGGCGCCGCCACAGATGAACAGAATGTCAGATGTGTCAACTTGCAGGAACTCTTGTTGAGGATGCTTACGGCCGCCCTGGGGAGGCACAGACGCGACCGTGCCCTCAATGAGTTTCAATAAAGCTTGTTGTACACCTTCACCCGAAACATCACGAGTAATTGAAGGGTTATCAGATTTGCGGGAAATTTTATCTATTTCATCGATGTAAACGATGCCACGCTGTGCTTTATCGACATCATAATCACATTTCTGCAGGAGTTTTTGGATGATATTTTCCACATCCTCACCAACGTAACCCGCTTCGGTCAAGGTGGTGGCGTCGGCAATTGTGAAAGGCACGTTTAACATACGGGCTAATGTTTCGGCTAATAGCGTTTTACCGCTACCTGTAGGGCCGATCAAAAGGATATTGCTTTTACCCAACTCAACATCATCAGTATTCTTTTCTGATTTAAGGCGCTTATAGTGATTATAAACAGCAACCGACAGGACAACCTTGGCCCGATCCTGACTAATCACATATTCATCAAGGTTTGCTTTTATTTCTTTCGGGGAAGGCAGCGAATCTTCAGAGGTTTCGGGGTTAGCGTCTTCTATTTCTTCCCGGATGATATCATTACAAAGGTCAACACACTCATCGCAGATAAACACGGAAGGGCCGGCAATCAGTTTACGGACCTCATGCTGGCTTTTACCGCAAAAAGAGCAGTAAAGTAATTTACCATTATCGTCACTACCAATGATGTTGTCGTCTGACATACTGCTACCCTGTAATCGTTGTTGCGGTCAAAATTCTTAACTACCTGAACCAGAAACCAACATTCTTCTGGCCAAAAAAATCACTCGGAAACTGAGCGCTGCTCCATCACGGCATCGATCAATCCATATTTTACCGCAGTTTCGCCATCCATAAAGTTATCCCTGTCTGTGTCGGCTGCAATAACCTTGACACCCTGCCCTGTGTGCTTTGACAGGATTTTATTCAGTTTATCACGGATGGAAAGAATTTCTTTTGTGTGTATTTCGATATCCGTTGCCTGACCCTGAAAACCACCCAGCGGCTGATGGATCATCATCCGGGAATGCGGCAGGCAGTAACGTTTGCCTTTTGTGCCACCGGTAAGTAACAAAGCACCCATGCTGGCGGCCTGTCCAATGCACATAGTGCTGACATCCGGCTTGATGAACTGCATAGTGTCATATATTGACATACCCGCAGTAACCGAACCGCCAGGGGAGTTTATGTACAAATGAATATCTTTATCAGGGTTTTCAGACTCAAGAAATAACATCTGGGCAACCACAAGGTTGGCCATATGGTCTTCTACCTGTCCGACCATGAATATAACGCGCTCTTTAAGTAAACGAGAGTATATGTCGTAGGATCTTTCACCGCGTGCCGTCTGCTCAATGACCATTGGCACCAGTTGACTAACCAACTCGGCATGGTTGGGAAAAGATTGTTTATTCATTTATTGCCCCAGAAAACGTATATATAAATAGTAGATCAAGATTCTTCAAGCGCACATTAAATTTCAACTGGCCAAAATGCGCAAATACTTTTTCTTACCCGCTATTTTTTGTCTGCTGTTTTTTCTTCCGAAGCTTTGTCGGTCTTTGGTTCATCCGGCTTGATTGCGTCAGCATAAGGCATCGCTATTTCATTAACCTTCATCTGGGATATAATCACTTCCATCACCTGGTCTTCCATCGACATCGACCGGAATTGTGCCAGCTGCTTATCATCGCCGTAAATATAATCAATGACGTGCTTAGGATCTTCGTAAGTGGATGCCATTTCTTCAATAAGGGCACGCAATCGAGCCTCATCAGGCTTTATCTTGTTGGCTTGAATGTACTGGTTGATAACCAAACCACTTGAAACCCGCTTTTCAGCTTCCGGCTTAAATAACTCAATCGGCAAGTTTGATGGATCAATACCCTGTCCACCACCAAGCTGCTGAAGCATTTGATCTCGTAGTCGACCGACTTCACCTTCGACCAGAGTTGAAGGCAGATCAAAATCATGGGCTTTAATCAATACGTCTAAAAGGCGTGTTTTTGTTTTATTTTTAATCGCAGCTTTAAGTTCGCGGCTCATATTTCTTGCTATTTCTTCGCGAAATTTATCATTGCCGCCCTCGGTGACACCGAATTTTGCATAGAACTCATCATTCAATTCAGGTAAAACCGGCTCACTTACTGACTTTACAGTTACTTTGAATTCTACATCTTTACCCGCCAGCTCTTCAGCGTGATATTCAGCCGGGAATTGCAGGCTTAATACTTTCTCATCGCCCTTTTTCAAGCCCACCAAACCATCTTCAAATCCGGGAATCATGGTGTTTGAGCCAAGTACTAACGTTTGGTCCTGTGCAGTTCCACCCAGAAATTCTGATCCGTCAAGGCTGCCAATGTAGTCAAGCACTACCTGATCCTTTAATTTGGCATTACGCTTAACCTCAACCATTGTCGGGTGCTGCTCTCGCAACGTTTCAATCATCACATCGACATCACTGTCTTCTACGCTGGCTTTAATTGTCTCAAATTCCAGCTCAGAAAGGTCAGCGAGTTTAATTTCGGGGAAAATCTCAATGGTGGCAACAAACTCAAGGTCTTTGCCTTCAACAAGCTCTTTTGCCTCAATAGTAGGAGGACCAACCGGCTTCAGGTTTTCTTGCGTCAATGCCGCACCGTAAGATTCCCGCATAACCTCTTCTGCAACTTCCTGACGAACGCTCTCGCCATAACGTTGCTTGATTACCCTGAAAGGCACTTTTCCGGGCCTGAAGCCATCAATACGTGCAGTTTGAGACGCTTGTTGCAGTCGTTTTTGCACTTCCGTTTCAATACGTTCGGCAGGCACGCCCACAGTAATGCGACGCTCAATAGTGTTTACGGATTCGACTGAAACTTGCATGGATTTCCTCATTGATTAGTATTTAAGGCAGGGGACAAAATCAGGTATAAATGGTGCGGATGGAGAGACTCGAACTCTCACGCCTCTCGGCACTAGAACCTAAATCTAGCGTGTATACCAATTTCACCACATCCGCATGTTGATTTCTGTGTTTCTACTCGAAAGAAAGGCAGTCAGGTCAAGCCAACTTTTTTCAAAAAACGTTTTAAAAAAATTTAATAGTATTGAGTAAAATGGGGTGAATGATGGGGCTCGAACCCACGACCGCCGGAATCACAATCCGGAGCTCTACCAACTGAGCTACACTCACCATAATTACTTAAACTGCCTCTGGCCAGCCATCAAAAATGGCGCGCCCGGCAGGAATCGAACCTGCAACCCTCGGCTTAGAAGGCCGATGCTCTATCCGATTGAGCTACGGGCGCAATAACATCGCCCAAGTTTAAAACTATCTTGCTCGCCTGGGTCAAAAAAGTGGTCGGGGTAGAGAGATTCGAACTCCCGACATCCTGCTCCCAAAGCAGGCGCGCTACCAGACTGCGCTATACCCCGATATCTGCAATTCCCAACCTCATAGGATTGGAGCACGGCATATTACTTAGCTATGCTAATGCCGTCAACTCTTCTGTTGCGTTTAATTGTGCACCTATCAACAAGCAATACCAAATATAAAATCAAAAGGGAAAGTTTCGCTTCACTGCCCCTGTCGTCGCCATGTGGTTCCGTCAGAGCCGTCGTCAAGCGTAATACCCATCGAAATCAAATTATCGCGTATTTCATCTGCCTTCTGCCAGTTACGCAGGCGCCTTGCTTCATTTCGCTGTGCTATTAATTGCTCAATTTCTTCAGCGCTGACACTCTGCCCACCTCGTCCGCCTTGCAAAAAGGAATCGGGGTCCTGTTGCAACAAACCAAGGACACCACCCAACCTGATTAGTAACGCAGACAGTACTGGTTTTATTTCAGCATTTTTATGAATATCACGCACAACCTCAAAAAGTACGGCCAGCGCTTCAGGTGTATTGAAGTCATCTCGCATGGCCGCATGAAAGCGCTGTTCATATTCTTTGACATCTGCAGAAGGAGCATTGTCCAGGCTGCCAGGCGAATCAGAAAAGCCTCTTAAAGCAGTATAAAATCGCTCAAGCGCCTGTTGCGCCATCTTCAGGTTCTCTTCTGAATAATTGATCGGGCTGCGATACTGGCTGGCGATAATAAAATAACGGACCACTTCCGGATTGTACTTTTCAAGCACTTCCCGAATGGTGAAAAAATTACCCAGCGATTTGGACATTTTTTCATTATCGACCCGCACCGCACCCGCGTGCATCCAGGTATTCACATAATGCTTTCCAGTCGCCGCCTCGGATTGGGCAATTTCATTCTCATGGTGTGGAAATTTCAGGTCCGGCCCACCGCCGTGTATGTCAAACGTGTCACCCAGGCATTTAGTGCTCATCGCAGAACATTCAATATGCCAGCCGGGTCGGCCTTTGCCCCAGGGTGAATCCCAGGCTGCTTCGCCCTCTTTTGCTGATTTCCACAGGACAAAGTCCAGCGGACTTTCCTTTTGGAGGTCGATTTCTACGCGGGCACCTGCCCGCAGATCATCAAGGTTCTTCTTGCTTAATTTGCCATATTCCTTAAACCGATGAACACGATAGTAAACATCACCATTATCAGCGGCATATGCGAACTCTTTATCAACCAGCGTGCCAATCATTACGATGATTTCGTCAATGTGAGCCGTAGCCCTGGGCTCAATGTCGGGCGGCATAATTGCCAAGGCGCGCTCATCTTCGTGCATAGCGTCAATAAAACGATCAGTCAGATCAGTATACCGCTCATCATTTTCGATCGCGCGATTAAAAATCTTGTCGTCTACATCGGTAATATTGCGCACATACGTTACGTCATAGCCGCTGGCTTTCAGGTAACGGGTAATCACGTCGAAAGCCACCAGCACGCGGGCATGCCCGATATGACAGTAATCATAAACAGTCATGCCGCAAACATAGATACCCGCTTTTCCGGGTACCAACGGCTTGAATGTTTCTTTTTTACCAGAGAGGCTATTAAAGATTTTTAATGCTTGGTTCGGCTGATCAGTCATCAGGTTTTCTTCTGAGCCTGCTTTTGCACTTTCGCCCAGGTATCCCTGAGAGTAACAGTACGATTAAATACCAGTTTGCCGGGCTTGGAATCATGCCGATCACAACAAAAATAGCCCAAGCGCTCAAACTGGAATCTTTGCTCGGATTGCGCTTCGGCTAATCCCGGTTCGACCCAGCAATCGGTCAGTGTAATCAGCGAGTCCGAATTAATATTTTGAGGATAGTCCTCAATATTCGGGCTTTCCTGGGTAAACAGCTGATCATAGAGCCGTACTTCACAAGGTATGGCGTGCTCGATCGACACCCAGTGCACCACACCTTTTACTTTTCGGCCGACCGGGTTCGCGCCCAGCGTTTGGTCATCATAAGTACAGCGTAATTCAATAATATCGCCCAGCTCGTCTTTAACCACCTCATCACAACGGATAACGTAGGCGTTACGAAGCCGTACTTCCTTGCCAGGCGCCAAGCGAAAATACTTTGATGGGGGCTCTTCCATAAAGTCATCACTTTCAATATAGAGCTCACGCGAAAAAGGCAATGTTCGCGTTCCCATTTCAGGGTTATCCGGGTGAGTTGCCGTAGATAATTGCTCAGACTTGCCTTCGGGGTAGTTGGTCAACACAACTTTTACCGGCCTCAACACGCACATGGCACGGGGAGCTGATTTTTCCAGATCAGCCCTTATATTATGAGTAAGCATAGCTACATCAACGATGCCATCACTTCGAGTCACACCAATATCATCGCAGAAATTCTTAATCGACTCCGGGGTATATCCCCTTCGTCTTAAACCGGAAATAGTAGGTAACCTCGGATCATCCCAACCATTAACGATCTCATCGTCAATCAGGCGTTTGAGCAATCGCTTGCTGGTAAGTGTATGGCTAAGGTTCAGGCGAGCAAATTCAATTTGTTGAGGATGGCAGTCAATTTCAACATTATCGAGCACCCAATCATAAAGTGGGCGATGATCCTCAAACTCCAACGTACACAAGGAATAGGTGATCCCTTCAATGGCATCTGACAAGCAGTGGGTAAAGTCGTACATAGGGTAAATACACCACTTACTACCCGTTTGGTGGTGTGCTATTTTTTTAATACGGTAGATAGCTGGGTCGCGCATATTGAGATTAGGCGAAGCCATATCTATTTTCGCACGCAAAACGTGCTCGCCATCGGCAAATTCACCGCGACGCATCAGCTCAAACAGGTTCAAATTTTCTTCTACCGAACGATTCCTGAAAGGACTGTCCTGACCCGGTTTGGTTAAAGTGCCACGATATTCACGCATTTGATCGGAGCTCAAACTACAAACGTAGGCCTTGCCCGCACGAATCAATTCAAGGGCGAACTGATAAAGCTGGTCAAAGTAGTCGGAGGCGAATTTAATATCACCATCCCAGGCAAAACCTAGCCAACTGATATCATCACGAATGGCTTTGACAAATTCCGGGCTTTCCTTAGCAGGATTGGTGTCATCAAAACGAAGGTTACAACGACCATCCGGGTAGGAGGATGCTATTCCAAAATTAAGGCAAATCGACTTGGCGTGTCCGATATGCAGGTAACCGTTCGGTTCTGGTGGAAAACGGGTCACCACCTTGCCACCCTTTTTATTGGTGCGCAGATCCTCGTCAATGATATTGCGGATAAAATTACTTTTACTTGTCGGTTCAGTGTTGTTCATGGTTAATAAAAAAGATAAGGTCCTGTTGTAAATAATTTCGAGTCAACCAAGTGGCTTTGTTTACGATCTGATGTCCAAAATATTAACTCGTTCTTTGAAGGCGGGTATTATAGTCATAACTTGGTAAGCCGTTATACAAAAGCATGACTAATTCACCAAAAACATTAATATTATTTATCTGAGGAAAGATTGAATGGTTATTTTAAAAACCAACTATGGCCCTATTCACATCGAACTCGACGCCGAAAAAGCGCCGCTCTCGACTCAAAATTTTATCGATTATGTAGAAAGTGGCTTTTATGACGGCACCATCTTTCATCGGGTTATTAAGAATTTCATGCTTCAGGGTGGTGGTTTTGATGTTGATATGAACCAGAAAACAACCAACGCAACGATTCAAAACGAAGCCAACAACGGCTTAAGTAATTTGCGCGGAACCCTCGCAATGGCTCGCACCATGGAACCCCACTCGGCAAGCAGCCAGTTCTTTATCAACCTTGAAGACAATACCTTTCTTGATCACACCTCTGAAACCTCCCAGGGCTGGGGATATGCCGTTTTTGGTAAAGTCGTAGAAGGTATGGATGTTGCGGATAAAATCAAAGAGGTAACAACAACGTCACGATCAGGACATCAAGACGTTCCGGTCGATGAAGTCATTATTGAATCAGCCGAAATCACCAAAGACTAAACAAGTGAGCGTACACTTTATCTCTGATCTCCACCTGGACCCTCAACAACCGCAAGTTGTTGAGGGTTTTTTAAACTATTTGGAAAGTACTGCGCAAAAAGCTGATGCGCTTTACATATTGGGTGATTTTTTTGAAGCCTGGATTGGCGATGATTTCAGCAATACGTTCACGCGACAAATCATTAAGGCTTTACGCAGCTTCAATGATCGAGGCATTCCGGTGTTTTTTATGCATGGCAACCGGGATTTCCTGATCGGAGAAACCTTTATTGAGCAAACCGGGTGCCAGTTACTCGGTGACCCAACAGAGATTGATCTCTTTGGCAGGAAGGCACTTCTAATGCACGGAGACACCCTGTGCACCGATGATATTGATTACCAGAACTTCCGCAAGACCGTTCGGGATCCCCAATGGCAAATCGAGTTTTTAGGCCAGTCTTTGGAAGCAAGACTGGCAATTGCACAAAACCTGCGGGCGATGAGTAAGGAAAAAACCGGGCAGAAAAAAGAACAGCTCATGGATGTTTCTGCTTCAGCCGTAGTACGAATAATGGCCGATCATGGGGTCGACTTACTGATCCATGGCCACACCCACCGGCCTGCCGCACATCAGCTGGAAGTAGCAGGAAAATCCGCCCAACGTTATGTGCTCGGTGATTGGGGTGACAAGGGTTGGCAAATAATTGCTGACCAAACCGGCATCAAACTGGAAAGCTTCCCACTACAATAGACCGCTTATCACTGCCTGGCCTGTTACTGGCAACCCGCTGTGAAAACGAAACAGCTCATCCGGACTAACAATCAATTCTTTTTCCAGCTCTGCAAACTTCGCTACGCGCCCGGCAATTGGTTCATCGCTATAGAGCTCAGCCAAAGCCAGGTAATCCTGATAATGTCGTCCTTCAGATCTAAGCAACGACAGGTAGTATTTTTTTAGCTCGTCATCAAGCAGCGGCGCTAATCTGGCAAAGCGTTCACACGAACGCGCTTCTACAAAAGCTCCAACAATCAAGGTGTCGACGAGCCGCGCCGGTTCGTGGGTTCGTATCAGCTTCCTTAGCTCACCTGCGTATCGGGATGGTTTCATGTGATCATAAACGATCGAGCGTGCCCGTATGATGGCCAGAACCTGTTCAAAATGAAGTAATTCTTCGCGTGCTAATTGGGACATCTTGCCCAGCAATTCAGGACGATCGACATATCGATACATCAGGCTCATCGCCGTCGAAGCGGCTTTCTTCTCGCAATGGGCGTGATCAATTAATAATATATCAAGATTGCTTGCAGCGACTTGAAGCCATTCTTCGGGCGTCTCGCACAACAGGAATTGTTGAATTTCCGACAAGGCCGTCATGTGTTTTTTGGACTCACGGGTTCGCGCATGGTTACAAATTCTTCCGCAGACGTTGGATGGATCCCGATTGTCTGATCAAAGACCGTTTTAGTGGCCCCGGCTTTCATTGCCACAGCAATGCCCTGAATGATTTCACCTGCTTCGCTGCCAACCATGTGGACGCCTAGAACTTTATCGGTTTCACGATCAACGATCATTTTCATCAGGCAACGTTCCTGATTGCCGCTGAGGGTATGTTTCATCGGCTTGAAGTTGGACAGGTAAATATCAACGCTGGCGTATTGCTTGCGCGCCTGTTCCTCGGTTAAACCGACTGTACCAATACTCGGCTGACAAAAAACCGCGGTCGGGATAGTGTTGTAATCAAGAACCGTGCTTTCATCCTGGTATAAATGTCTGACCAGGTTCATACCCTCTGCCAAAGCCACGGGCGTCAATTGAATACGACCAATGACATCACCCAAGGCATAAATGGACGGCACGTTTGTTCGAAAGTGCTCGTTAACCTCAATCGCACCATTCTTTTGCTTGATTACTCCTGCCTCTTCCAAACCCAGCCCATCGGTATTGGCCTGCCTTCCAGTGGCATATAGAACTATATCAGCAACCGTTATTTCGCCAGTGTTTAAATACACTTTTAGCTCGCCTGATTCAAGTTTCTCAATACGAGAAACATCAGTATTAAAGGATAATGTCACCCCTTTTTTAGTGACCTCCTCTGCAACAAACTTTCGCACATCCTGATCAAAACCCCTGAGAAACAAATCGCGGCGATAAAGTAGCCGGGTATCGGCGCCAAGACCGTTAAAAATACCGGCGAACTCGACAGCAATATAACCACCACCAACCACTATTAGTCGCTTCGGAAGCTCTGGCAGATCAAAAATCTGGTTGGAATTCAGGACATATTCGGAACCGTCAAACGCCGGAATAAAAGGCCATGAACCAGTAGCAACGAGAATACGCTCCGCCGAGACCTGGCGTTCATTGATAAGGACCGTATGCGGACCGGCAATGCTGGCGCGTCCGTTGATTATCTCGGCACTTGAATTAACCAACAGGTTTTTGTAGATGCCGTTCAGGCGTTCAATTTCAGTTTTCTTATTGTCACGTAAAGTCGCCCAATCGAATGTTGAACCCCTAACATCCCAACCATAACCGGCGGCATCATGGAAATCCTCACTAAAATGCGAGCCGTAGACATACAGTTTCTTGGGAACGCAACCGACATTGACACAGGTTCCGCCTAAATAAAGATCTTCTGCAACAGCGACCTTTACACCAAGAGCAGCCGCCATCCTGGCAGCACGAACGCCACCAGAGCCAGCGCCGATAACAAAAAGATCATAGTCAAAATCAGGCACGCTATTCTCCAGGAGATTAGTAGTACAAAAAGAAAAACTGGTTAACTGGTACTAAACCAGTTCAGGTTAATTCTGGCAGCGAAACAAATAGAATAACGTCGGTTTCACAGAACGGCCAATTCAAGGTCGATTCGTCCTTTTGTTCCAACGCCAGTACGGGGATGCTCAACGAAAACTTTTCCAATAACGCATCGGACTCGCTGATATCAACCTTGGACAGGTCGTAAGACCGTCCTTCCAGGGCACGGTAAATCAGGTTTTCCGCCTCATCGCATAAATGGCAGTGATCCGTACCGTATAGCAATAAACGCATAATCTTGCTCAAACAAACTGGTCAGGTAATTAACAAATTGGGCGCTACTATAAACATAAATATATTCATTGCCAACATTCAGCCGGGCCATCACCGTTGCAATCTTTGTTACGCCGTTAATGCAGATGTGCGTTGAAACGACATTAATTGCGACCATAAATATTGGTTGTTAGTAGTTACCTTGCCCTTGCGATTCAATTAAGATACGTTCGCCTTTTGCAGCATCCGAGCAGGCTGCCAAAATAGCTTTCAGAATCACTTTTTAATTAGTAGGGATATTTCATGGCTGAACCAAGACATTGTCGATTAATAATTTTGGGCTCCGGACCTGCCGGCTACAGCGCCGCGGTTTATGCTGCCCGCGCAAACCTTAACCCTGTTGTTATTACAGGTATTCAGGCTGGCGGCCAGTTAACCACAACGACCGACGTAGACAATTGGCCTGGTGGACATGAGGGTCTTCAGGGTACTGAGTTAATGGAAGAAATGCGTAAACATGCCGAACGATTTGAAACAGAAGTTGTGTTTGACCATATCAATAAAGTTAACCTTGGCAACAGACCATTTACGCTCAAAGGTGATTCGGGCACCTATACTTGCGATGCTCTGATCATTGCCACCGGCGCTTCAGCTCAATATCTTGGCCTTCCATCTGAGGAAAAGTTTTCTGGTCGCGGCGTCAGCGCCTGTGCTACTTGTGATGGCTTCTTTTATAAAAACCAGAAAGTAGCGGTCATTGGTGGTGGAAACACGGCCGTTGAAGAAGCTTTATACCTGTCAAATATTGCCTCCGAAGTTACATTGGTGCATCGTCGCGATAAATTACGCTCTGAAAAAATACTTCAGGACCGTCTCTTTGAGCGTGAAAAAAACGGCAATGTTAAAATTCTCTGGAATCATACCCTCGATGAAATTCTGGGAGATAATTCCGGTGTAACTGGCATGCGCGTTAAAAGCACTCTAGATCAATCGACTCGCGATGTGGCTTTACAAGGTGTATTTATCGCAATCGGTCACAAGCCCAATACCGAAATATTCAAAGGCCAGCTGGAAATGAAAAACGGCTATATTGTAATTAATAGCGGCATTCAGGGCAATGCCACTGCGACCAGCATTCCGGGTGTTTATGCCGCCGGGGATGTGGCTGACCAGGTTTATCGACAAGCAGTAACCTCGGCTGGTTTTGGCTGCATGGCCGCACTGGACGCTGAAAAGTATTTTGATGAATAATAATGCCAGCCATTCCATGGTTAACCGTAGATAGCCTGTTTTTTCCTGATCCGGAACAGGCGATGTTGGAACCCAATGGTTTGTTAGCGGCTGGAGGGGATCTTAGTCCGGAGCGCTTAATTGAGGCCTACAAGAATGGTATTTTCCCATGGTTTGAAGATGACCAGCCTGTTTTATGGTGGTCACCTGACCCGCGAACCGTTTTATTCCCTGACAACATCAGGATATCCCGAAGCCTCAGAAAAACGGTCAACAGAGGCCTGTATGAAATAACCTTTGACCAGGCGTTTGATCGAGTCATCGAGGCCTGCTCGGAACCCCGGGACGGGGCAGAAGCAGGCACCTGGATTACTACAGAAATGAAATCTGCTTATCAGCAACTTTTCAACATAGGCTTGGCTCATTCTGTTGAAGCCTGGCATGAAGGCGATCTGGTTGGCGGGCTGTATGGTGTTTCCAGTGGTAAAGTATTCAGCGGTGAATCAATGTTCAGCCGAAAGAGTAATGCATCCAAGGTGGCTTTGGTGCATCTCTGCGCACATCTGGACAAGTCAGGTTATCTTTTGATCGACTGCCAGGTTTACAGCCAACACATGGAAAGCCTAGGTGCCGTTGAAATTCCCCGGAAAGAATATTTAGCCTTGCTGAATCAACATCAATCATTCAAACCTCAGTGGTAAATTTTTTGACAGGCAAAAGTCTCAAGCAGGGTATACTGTAACTAAAAACCTCTGGTCAGGTTGTCGTAGTCTGAAAGGATAATCGGCAGGTTGGCGCATTTATTAAACCCACAAATCATCATTAATGATGGACGACTCGATAAAACTCTATCAAACCAGCGCCCACTCCTGTAGCTATCTGGAAGACCAGAAAGCGCAAACCCTTTTTGTTGACCCCGAAAAAAAAATAGACCGCTATACCTATACCTATCTAACTAATTTAGGTTTTCGTCGCAGCGGTGGTTTTATTTATCGGCCGAATTGCGAAAACTGCCGATCTTGTATTCCCGCCAGAGTTGTCGTT